>APMI01000429.1_pt1 | contig 133158 bp, 113 predicted proteins | sample 667938 | NCBI WGS metagenome assembly APMI01 (sample SAMN01084076, study PRJNA167559) | wastewater metagenome | biome: Wastewater | place: Denmark: Ejby Moelle, Odense | collected 2011-11-28 | reverse complement strand
GTAGCGCGTGCCAAGGGGCTGGTAGGGCACCGCTGTGCCGGGGCCGAAGTTTCGGGTCTGTGGTATCGCAGGCGCTGAAAAAGGTGCGCCGTCCTTGGAATGTGGAAAGGCGGGGAGACGTGGAGGTGATGATCACCACCTTAAGATGGCATCAAGACTCCTTCTCAACTGCTGGTGGTATTGGACTTCCTCCATCTCCACTTCGCTCCGGTTCCAAATTCAGACGCAAGCCATGCTGCTGATAATCCTTCACCGGCATGCAGCCGACATGCGGCGACTGGATGACAGACCTGTCTTCAAGGAATCGTGGTATAAGCAGTGCTTCGCGCCAAGGGCAGCCTTGGAGCTGATTTAGCGTTCGGTGGAGGTTTTTTGTCCCTCAGCCCAGCGGATGGCGAAGTAGGCGAGCTCGCCGCTCTCGTTCATGCCCAGCTTGGTGCGGATGTTCATCTTGTGCACGTCCACAGTCTTGGTGCTGATACGAAGAGCTTCTGCAATCTGCCCGGTGGTCTTTCCCTGGCCGATGAGCACAAACACCTCAAATTCACGATCACTCAGCTCAGATATGGAGTCCTTGGGCTCGGCGGAATGGCCTGAGGAAAATGCCTTGAGGATTTCCTCGGACATCTCCTCACTCACGGCGATGCCTCCGGCCGCCACACGATGGAGAGCCTGCTCCAGATCCTTTTGTGGAGCGCTTTTCATGACATAACCCCTTGCTCCAGCCTTTAGTGCGCGCTGGGCATAGAGTTTTTCATCATGCATGGAAATGGCTATCATCGGCATCTTTGGGCGGAGCAGGCGAAGATCTTTGATCAGTTCCAGCCCGGAGCGGTCCGGCAGCGATATGTCCACCACCAGCACGTCAGGCGTGTCTTCGTCCACTTTGCGCATGGCTTCAGAGGCGTCTCCCGCCACCCAGGCAAAGGCAAGGTCTGTGGCGTTTTCGACGAATAGTCGCCAGCCTTCACGCATCATGGTGTGGTCGTCCACAATGGCTACACGGGTGACGGTTGAGGGCGATTTTACTTTCATAAGCACAAGGGGGTGGGGGTTCGCTGTGAAGCGGTGTTCAAGGATTGTTTAACGGAATGCGCACAATGGCAATCTGGAAATCCCGTGTTCCTGCCTCGCTCGTTCTTTCCAATGTTGCAGAGAGAGTACGCAGGCGCTGGCCCAGCAGATGCAGTCCCATTCCATGCCTGCCCTCCGTGGGTTCGGAAAAGGGGGTTCCATCGTGGATGACGCTCAGCACAACATGTGCATCTTCGGTTCTCAATGTGATGCTGACGACCTGCGGCTTGGAGTGCTTGCAGGCATTGACCACCAGTTCCTGTGCGATACGGAAGAGCAGTTCCCTGGCGCTGTTGGTGAGGCTGCCGCTGACATCGGTGTAGTCCAGCGAGCAGCTCACATTGTATGACTTTTCCGCGAAGCGGATGATGTTTTCAAGGGCGTCCTTGAGGCCGTGTTTCTCGATGCTCACCGGGGCGAGCCCCCAGGCCATGCTGCGAGCGATGACCGTCGATTCAGAGAGCTCCTCTGCCACCTGCCCCGCCAGGCGGGCTGTCTTGCCCTCGCTGTCCTTGATCATTCCCCGCACCACCTCGGCTTTCATCTTGGTGGCGGAGAGGCGCTGGCAGAGATCGTCATGCACGTCCTTGCCGATTTTGCGGCGCTCCTGCTCGGCAGCCTCCAGCACCATGTTTTCAGCCATGCGGAGCTTTTCCATGGTGCCTGAAAACTCCCGGGAGATCATGGAGAGCTCATCATTTCCCTGCAGCACTTCGGGCGGGCCTTTGCCATTGGTGGCATCTCTCAGGATGTCCATGACCTTCCTCACCCGGCGTGTCACCAGCTCATCCAGCACAAACCACAGCAGCATGCAGGAGCCCAGCAGAACGCCTGCCTGCCGCAGTGACTCGTGCCAGGCTTCCTGGCGCACCAGCTGCAGCGCCAGGGTGGAGTCGTAGCGGATCAGCACCGCAGCACGGCTGGTCGTTTCATAGGTTTCAAAGAATGGCACCATCACCAGGAGGTTTTTTTGGGAGGCATCCCATTCCACGGCCGGCTCCATGGTGCTGAGCACATTGATATGGCGGCGCCAGTCCTCCGCCAGAGGAGTCTGCAGCACATTCATGTGATACCACTGCATGTGCGTGGCACATGTCACGAGGCCCTCCTTGTTGCACACCAGGCCCAGATCCATGTCGGGGGAAAGCGAAACGTAGGACATCTCAAGCTCGGCGGCGCGCTCCTGCTGCTTGCGCGAGAGGTGTTGCAGCAGGCCTGCCAGACGGCTGCCGGTGTCTGCCGCCTCCTGCGTCATGCGTTCTATCTGGTGCTGTGTCAGCCAGTCCTTGTTGCGCCAGTTGTTAAACAGGATCATCATCAGGCCGAAGAGCAGCACGCTCAGGGTGATGCGGCTTTGGATGGAGTGGAAAAAGTTCAACGGAAGGCCTCCTCGCTGACGGAAGTGTTGATCCACGCGCCGCCAGCCGGCTTCGTGAGGATGACGCCATCACGCAAAAGAGATTCCTGCATCTGCTGCGCCATTTGAGGCAGTCTTTTCAGCATCTCCATGCTCTCGGTTTTGGTCAGATTACGCAGCTTGTCGAGACACGACCGGAGCTCGTCAGGCTCCAGCCGCTCGCGGCGCTGCACCACATCCATGCCCGGAAATGGTGTTTGAGACCATATCTGCGCCGCCATTTCAGACTGGATCTTGAGCAAAGACACGAGGTCTTCACGAGATTTGGTGCAAGCACGATCTGAGGCCACCAGCAGGTGCACGATGGGGACCTTCAGCTTCGTGGAGTCATACAGGCAGTGCAGATCCGAGCGTTTCAGCCGTGTCAGCCATGGCTCGGCGGCCACTGCGGCATCCACCTGGCCACTCTGGAGTGCCAGCTCCATTTCTGACTGGAGCATGGGCACAGTCTCGATGTCCTTCATGGTCAGACCGGCATTTTCCAGCGCACTAATCAGCAGATAGATGCCGGAACTGCGCTCTATCCCCACGCGCTTGCCCTTGAGATCTCCCAACTGCTGCATGGGCTCCCGGGTTAAGATGGCATCGGCACCGGCCGATTGGTTGAGCACCATGAGCACCTTCAGTTTCTGCCCGGCATCCCGCATGCGCATGAGCCCCTCCAGTGTCACCACCACCACATCTGCCGCGCCACTGCCAAAGGCCCGCATTACAGCGGACGACCACGGAATCTCCATGACCTGAAAGCGGTCCGGAGGCAGCATCTGCATGTCTCCAGCCAGCAGCAGGGGCTCTGCAGCCGGCCACATTCCGGGAGCGATCCGCAGCCGGGGCTGGTCCTCCTCATACGGGGTGAATGCCGCCACGATGAGCAGCACCGCGCAGATGGGGGGCAGCAGGCGTTGCAGCAGGACCTTCGGGATCTTCATCGGTTTATCTTGCTATAAATGCGGCAGGGCTGTCCATCTTTGCTTGCGCAGGATATGCGATTTGTGATTTCTTTCTCGCCCGCAAATGCGCATCCGTTAAGATAATGCTTTATGACCACTGCCCCGACCGCCATTACCCGTCGTCGTTTCCTGGCTTCCAGTGCTGCTGCGCTGGGCTTTCCCACCATCATACCGGCCACCGCTTTGGGCAAAGGGGGCCGTCCTGCGCCCTCAGAGCGCATCACGGTTGGCGCCATCGGCTGGGGTACGATCGCCAGCGACTGGACGCCCACCTTTCTAAACAATGACAAATGCCAGGTCATCGCCGTGGCTGACCCCATGAAGGAATACGGCCACTACGGCTACGACGGCAAAAAGACCGGGGGGCGTGAGGCTGGGCGCAAGGTTATTGATGCGCACTATTCTCAGTCCTCCAACAAGCCTGCCAAGGGCTGCACTGCTTATGCTGACTTCCGTGAGATGATTGAGAAGGAGGACATCGACGCCGTGCAGGTATCCACCCCGGACCACTGGCACGCCTACATGGCCATCTATGCCGCGCGCAAGGGGCTGCACATCTATGGCCAGAAGCCGCTGGCGCTGAATGTGGCCGAAGGCCGCCGCATGAGCGATGAAGTGGCCAAGGCCGGAGTCACCTGGCAGACGGGCAGCCAGCAGCGCAGCGACCAGTACTTCCGCCTCGCGTGCGAGCTGACGCAGAACGGCCGCATCGGCAAACTGAAGCGCGTGCGTGTGGGCCTGCCCGGCGGCCACAACAACTGGAACGGCATGGCGGACCAGATCAACCCCGCGCCGCTGCCGCCTGACTTTGACTATGAAATGTGGCTCGGCCCTGCGGAGCAGATCGACTACCGCCCGGCGCTTCTCCCGCTCAACTGGCGGCACAACTTCAACTTCTCCGGCGGCATGATCACGGACTTCGGCGCGCATCATATCGACATCGCGCAGTGGGGCATGGGCACGCAGCTCACCGGCCCGGTGGAGCTGCGGAATGTCTCCGGCGTCATGGACAAGGCAGCGCTGTACAACACCGCCACAGACTTCACCTTTGAATGCGTTTATGAAAATGGCGTGGTCATGCATGTGGCCAGCCCTGTGCACAAACTCATGCCTGAGGTGGAGGCCGCGCTGCAAAATCCGAATGCCAAGAAGCCCTTTGACCACGTGGGTGTGATGTTTGAAGGAGACGAGGGCAGGTGGATCTATGTCAATCGCGGCAAGATCACCGCCAGCAATCCCGACATCCTGCGCGAGAAGACGCGCCCCGAGGAAATCCACCTCTACGAAAGCAAGGACCACACGGACAACTTCCTTTCCTGCATCTACGATGGCAAGCCCACAGCCACTCCCATCGAGGTCTCTCACCGCAGCATCAGCATCGCACATCTCGCCAATGTCGCTCTGCGCAGTGGCAGCAGCAGCCTGAAGTGGGATCCGAAAACGGAAACGATCGCAGACAACGCTGCGGCCTCCAAACTGCTCTCCAAAGAGTGGCGCAAGCCCTGGGCGCTGTGATCTCCGAGTGATCTGCCACTACATCTGCGTACATCCTCGCATGCCCACACGACTTCGGACATCTAACTGGCACAGCCTCATTCTGGCAGTCACTTTGACTCTGGGTGCAGCCGTGCCGGCGGGCATGCAGGCGCAGGACACGATCAAGATCGGCCCGCTGAAGCCGCTGGAAACCCTTCCTTCGCTGGGCGGAGGGGGGGCGGTCCCTGCGCCCAGATCCTCGGGTGATTTGGGGCTGGCGCCACCGCCTTCGCTAACGCCGCCACCAGCCCCGGCCGCCGTCCCTGGTCCTGCACCTGGCGTGCCACCACCAGCCCAGGCTGCTGTGCAGGCGCCTGCCGCTCCGCCGCCGCTGCCCACCAGCAGCACGGTCACCATATCAGGGCCTGTCGCGCAGGCCTACCTCTACATCGAGCCGTTTCAGACCCGGTTTGAGGTGATCTTTGATGCCGCCACCGTGATGGACTGGCTGAGCCCCGGAGCAGCTCTGCCGGAGGAGATCGCCCCGGATCAGCAAAAGCAGCTGGCGGACAGCATGGCGGCCCGTGCTTCCGGCTGGTGCAGCATCAGTGCGGGAGACCAGCCACTGCCTGTGCCCCAGCCTCTGGCTGCGGTCATCAAAGGGCTGCCTGGGAATACGCTGCCGCTTAAAGAGGGTGATTCATTAGCCATGAATCAGGCGCTGGTCGGCGTGATGTGGGAGTTTGCCACACCTCCCGGGCCTGAAGAGCTGAACGTCACCTGGAAAGGCTGGATCAAAGGCACGACCAAGCTGCCACTGCGTGTCTTTTTCGGATCCCAGAGCGAAAACGGCGAACTGCACTCGTCCTTGAAAACATATCGCTGGCGCAACCAGGGGCGCATGCCTCGCCCGGCGCCTCTGGCTGCGGTGCCGCAGATTGTGCTGCAGGAGCCGATGCGCTTGCCAGCGGGCGGCATTTTCTGGTTCCTGGCGGGGCTGATCTTTTACATCTACCTCAAGGTCAAAGACCGCAAGCTTCCCGGAGGCAGCCTGCCCTATGTGTTTGTGTGGCTTCTAGGCGCGGTGCTCATGAGCCAGATGCTGGTGATCCCCATCCAAACAGGTGAGGGGGCGGCACCTGTCATCACGGAGGTGTCCGAGGCACAGAAGATCGTTTCACCCTTGTTGCGCAATGTTTACCGCGCCTTTGACCACCATGCCGAATCCGAGGTGTACGATGTCCTGGCCCGCAGCGTGGACGGCGAGCTGCTTCGCAGGCTCTACCTGGAAACCATCCAGGCGCTCACTTTGGATGGCCGCGAGGGAACGCGTGTGACCATCGCCGAATTTTCCGCCACAGTGGACAAAGTGCTGCCCAATCCCAAAGGGCCGGGCTTCATGGCAGACTGCAACTGGATGGCACGTGGCATTGTCGGCCATTGGGGGCACAGCCATCCGCGCGTGAACATTTACAATGCCCGCATCACCGTGACTCCGGCAAAAGATGAGTGGAAGCTCACCGGTCTGGAAGTGCAGGAGGTGCGCCGGCTTTAGTGCGCCTTTACTTGTTGAAGTAGGCGGCGCCAATGATGCCAATCAAAACTACGAGCAGCAGCACCAGCAGTATTTTGACAAAGAGAGATGTCTTGCGCTTCACGTGCGGAGTGGCAGCCACGATTCGCTGATACTCCGGAGTCAGGATAAACTTCCCCTGTTTGCCAGCCACCTTCACAAGGATGTAGAGATTGATCAGTGTGCCCAGCGGGAAGCCGAGAAGACCGATGCTCGAAAGTATGATGGTGGGTACACGTGCCCAGCTTTGCAGCCGCCGCAGCCCGTAGGCGGCCACTCCCTGAGTCACGCCTATGGCCAGGAAGAACGCACTTAGCAGCACCGAAGCGGCCTCTCCCTTCACCAGCGCTCCGAAAAGGCCGATGCCCCCCACCAAAACCAGGGCGAATGCACCGAGGTAATACAGAATGCCCACAGACTTGAGCGTCGCCTCGGTATTGATGTGCTCCTCGCGGATGAGTTCATCCTGGGAGGTGGACTGAAGGATCTGGGATTGGGGAGCTGCTTAGGGGTTGATTTCCATTTCCATGGGTCTGTCATGTATCTAATTGTTAAGAAAGTCAATGATGATGTGAATGAGCCGACACAAGCCGCATTCTCGCTGCGTAATTGCCCCATGCGCCTGCCGTTTTTCTTTGCTCTCGCCATTCCAGCCCTTGCCGCCGATCTGCCTCCGGACAAGGGCAGTGCCATCCCTGAAAGCGGCAAACGGCCTGTCGTCATTAACGGGAAATCGAGCCTCGCTCTGCCAAAGCATGATCTGCCTGAGGGCTACCAGTTGGAGGTCGTGGCGGCCTCACCGCTCGTCACTCATCCCATCATGGGTTGTTTGGATGACAAGGGGCGTCTCTTCATCGGCGATGCCGTGGGCGTGAACTGGAACAAGGCCCAGTTGGAAGCCAATCCGCCGAACCGAGTGCTGCTGCTGGAAGACACCGACAAGGACGGCAGCTATGACAAGAGCACGGTCTTTGCCGACAAGATGACTTTTCCCCAGGGGGCCTGCTGGCTGAATGGCTCGCTCTACGTTGGCTCGCCTCCCGGCATCTGGAAGCTCACAGACACGGACAATGACGGGGTGGCTGACCAGCGCGAGATGATTGTGGGCGGGTTTGACTACACAGGAAACGCGGCCGACATCCATGGCCCCTTCCTGCATCCGAATGGACGCCTCTACTGGTGCCACGGTCGCAAGGGACACAAAGCCGTGCAGAAAGACGGCACGCTGGTGGATGAGTCGCTCGCCTGCGGCATCTGGAGCTGCAAGCCTGACGGCAGCGAAGTGGCCTGGCACTCGCTGGGTTGCGGAGACAATCCGGTGGAAGTCGATTTCACCCGCGATGGAGACATCATTGGCGTGCAGAATCTCTACTACACCCAGCCGCGCGGAGACACCATCGTCCACTGGCTCTACGGCGGCGTCTATGAGCGCAGCGACCAGCTCAAGGCCATCGCTCACCTGCCGCGCACGTTGGAAACCATGCCCGTGATGTACAATTTCGGCCACGTGGCGGTCAGCGGCTGTTGCTTCTGGAAAGGGTATCCGACGAACAATACGAGTGCGCAGCAGTTCATGGTCACACACTTCAATACGCAGCGTCTCGTGCGTATGGAACTGACCCCCAGCGGCAGCACCTACAAGGCGGTCGAAAACGAATTCCTCAAACTCTACGACCCCGACATCCATCTCACCGATGTCATGGAAGATCCGCGTGACGGCTCACTCATACTGCTGGACACCGGTGGCTGGTTCCGCATCGGCTGCCCCTCCAGCCTCATGGCCAAGTCGGATCTGCTCGGGGCGGTGTATCGGATCAAGTCCACGAAGACTCAGCTGGCTGCGCACAAGCAGGCAGTTGTCGAATATCCGGGAAATTTGAAGCAGGCGCTCACGGACATCAAATCAGCTGATGCACACACGCGGCTGCATGCGCTGGCTGTCATCGCACGTGCCCAACCTGGAAACAGCTCCGCACAGTCTGCGCTGCTGCACCTGATGGCGGAGAAACTGGATCCGTCGCTGGAGCATGCGGTTATCTATGCAGCTGAACAGCAGAAGGCCGTGAGCGTCCAGGCGCTGAAAGACTGCACTGAGCCGCTGGCGCTGCGCCGCATGCTGCAAGGCTTCGATGCAGAAAATGCGGCGGATCAAGACGCGGCGCTGCAGGTGGCCATGAAGGCGCTGGATTCATCTGATGCCGACCTGGCCGGGGCCGCGCTGGCATTTGCAGCATCTCAGCCTGATGCAGACGTCAAAGGCACGATGCAGCTGAACGCGTGGTTGGATGACGCCCGTCCAGCGCCGCAGCGTCTCAAGGCTCTTTCCGGCTTTTGTTCCATGCTGATCATGAAGCCGGGCGCACAGAACCTCATGACAAAGATGCTGTCACATGCGGCTCCTGAGGTGCGCGGTTCAGCCATTGGCATTCTGGCAGCCCAGACCACTGGAGTCAGCAACGAATCCTGGTTGCCGGCATTGGACAAACTGCTCGCCGAGTCACCCACACCTGCTGTTTTCGACGCCATCAAAAAGCTCAAGAGTCCGCACTTCGATGCCGCGCTTCAGGCCATAGCCAATGACACCAAGCGTCCGCTGGCCATCCGACTCAAGGCGCTGGATGCGGCCAAGTCGGTGAAGCTGACGGGGGAAACGTTTACGATGGTGAAGGGCGTGCTCGCAGATGCCGCCTCGTCCTCGGCGGCCAAGATTCAGGCCGCAGGCATGCTTGCCAGTGCGCCGCTGGCCAAGCCGCAGCTTCTTGAACTGGCGCCGCTCTTTGCCACGCTGGGTCCGGTTGAGCTCAAATCTCTGCTGGGCATCGTGCGCAAATCCAAGGAGCTGGAGGTGGGACGGGCGCTGGCCGCTGAGATCGCGAAGAATCCTGTGATCGCCAGCCAGCAGGAGAGCGCCTACCGCACCGCCTTCAGCGACCAGCCGCCGGAGATTTTCGAAACCATCATCCTGCCTGCCTACAACGCGGCTGTGGCTGCATCAGAGGCCAAGAAGCGCCTGCTCGGGCCGCTGGCGGAAAAAGTCATTGCTTCTGGCAATGCGGCGAATGGGCAGAAGAACTTTGAAATGGGCAAGGGCACTTGCATCGCCTGCCACAAGATCGGCTCCGCTGGGCGACCCATCGGTCCAGATCTCTCCCACATCGGTGCCATTCGCACGGAGCGCGATCTCCTTGAGAGCATCCTCTTTCCCAGCAACACGCTGGCTCGCGACTACGAGGCCCACATCATCGAAACAAGCGACGGGCAGCAGACTCTTGGCGTGGTCAAATCGCACACCGCCGAGGGGCTGCTGGTGGTGGACATCGCCGGTCAGGAAAAGACCATCGCGCATCAGACCATCGCCGGAGACACCACCCTCACCACCAGTCTCATGCCCCAAGGGCTGGACCAGACCATGCCCGAGGCAGATCTGCTCGACCTCGTGGCGTGGCTGCGGAGCTTGAAGTGAGTCAGGCGAGTTATTTTGCTCGGTGAAACTTTTTCCACGCCCCAAATTTGGTCGAGTGCCTGAGCCACATGATGTCTTGCGAAAGAGGCCATAGTAGGAACGTCATCTTTTTCCCGGGGGAAACGTAATGGCTGAAGGTGATCAATAATTGCTGCTCATTGGTGATCTCCACCGCTTCAACTTTGCTCTTCAACTGATGTTCACTGAGCCACTGGCCATTGGAGCTAGTCAGAGTCTCCAGTAGAAAATTTGGTTCATCAAATGTGAGCTGCTCGCGCAATCTGGAATCAGCCGTCACCACTTCTTCCCATTTTCCAGAAACAAGAGCAGATACATCATTCGGTTTTACTATGACAAACATTCCGTCAAACAATGCGTTGTCGTAATTAACCTTCTTGTTGTGAAGGTATTGGGTTAACAAAACCATGATGTGGTGGTATGCCTTGCATTCAGGGTCCTCCATGCCAATCACGAATTCATTTTGGTCAAATCCAATCCTCTTGACGATGACTCCGAGGGCAATGGCACGAATGCACGCGTCACTGTGTTTTGCCCATTTTAGCAGTGCTGTAAGGTCGGAATCCTGGCGCACAGGGACACGGTTCGCCATGCTGATGGTCAGAAAGCTGGCTGAATAAACAGGATGGTTTGGACATTTTGAGGCAGAGCATAGACCGTTGTCTTCATAGGAAACCGGCGCCGGCAGGGCTGATTCCCAACGATGAAACAGGGTGTCGATTTCAGCATGATCGCTTGGTGCCTCCAGAGCCATCATCTGGTAGGAGATGAACATGCAGATGAGCCAGCAAAGGTGGCGAGGAAGGCTGGTGAGTCTTCTCATACGCGGTGGTGGCTGGCTAAATATTCTGGCCTGAATTTAGTTTACTCCGCCAGCAGCATGCGCTTGGCGGCCTGCAGGTGCTTCTTCTGCTCGGGCGGCAGTTCAGGGTATTTGAGCTTCATGCTCTTCATCTCTGCCAGGATGGCGGCGCTGACGATGAGGCGCATGTTCTTCTTGTCGTCTGCCGGGATGACATACCAGGGGCACTCTTCCGTGGCGGTGACGCGGATGGCATCCTCGTAGGCTTCCATGTATTCTTTCCAGTGGGCGCGCTCCCCCACGTCTCCCTCTTCAAACTTCCAGTTCTTGCTGGGGGTGTTGATGCGGTCGAGAAAGCGCTTCTTCTGCTCGGCTTTCGAGACATTGAGGAAGAATTTCAGCACCAGGATGCCGTTGCGCTGGCAGTAGGCTTCAAAGTTGCGGATGTCCTTGAGGCGGTCGGCAAAGAGTTTGTCCAGATTCTTGGTCGTGCTTTCCGGCAGGCGCTGAATCTTGGTCACGATCTCCGGGTGCACGCGGCAGATGAGCACCTCCTCGTAATAGCTGCGGTTGAAGATGCCGATGCGCCCACGTGCAGGCAGTACGCGTGTGGTGCGCCACATGAAGTCATGGTCCAGCTCGGCTGACGTGGGGCGCTTGAAGGCATGCACCTCCACCCCCTGGGTGTTCACGCCGCTCATCACGTGCTTGATGGTGCTGTCCTTGCCGGCTGCGTCCATGGCCTGAAAGACGAGCAGCAGCGCCTGGCGGTCCTGTGCGTACATCTTCTGCTGCAGGTCGTCGATCTCTGTGCGGAATTCGGCGATGAGGGACTCATAGTGCGCGTCATCCCGGTAGAGGCTCTTCACCTTCGTCTTCGCCTTCTTGATGCGGAATTCCTTGCCATCGGGCACGCGGTAGTCGTCGAGGTCGAGCTTGAGCTTCATATGGGAGAATGTGGAATGACGGTACGATTAAGCGCAATGCGGTACAATGAACAGAGGGAAGTGACTGAAGGTTGGCTGGTCTTGACACATCCCCGTCCGGCCTGCAGGCTGCGCAAGGCAGGCGCGTTCTATGCCAAGCTGTGCAGAGAGTCCGCCGCCCGCCTGTGGAAAGTGATGATGTGATGAACGCGCCTCACAAATCTCTTAACTGCACCCATTGCGGCTCGCCGGTACCGGCGGGGCGCGAGGATGGGTTCTGCTGCGCAGGCTGCAGCTATGTCTATGACCTCCTGCATCAGCAGGGGCTGGACTATTTCTACAATCTCAAAGGCTCCGCCGCCCTGCCGCCTGTGGCACCGCAGGCCCTGCGGGAGCGAGACTACGAGTGGCTTCATCTCATGCAGACCACGGCTGATGGCACGGGGGAAGGGGATGTGGCGGAGCTGCGTCTGGCCGTGCAGGGGCTCTCCTGTGTGGGCTGCGTCTGGCTCATCGAGCGGCTGTTTTCCCGCCAGCCAGGCGCGTTGCGCGTGATGGTGGACGTGGTGCATGGGGAGATGCGGCTGATGTGGCAGCGCGGGCAGTTTGATGCCGTGACCCTGGCGCGCGAGTTGCAGAACTTTGGCTATCTGCTGGGGCCGCCGCTGCAGGATGCCGGGCGGAAAGAATCCTCCGGTCTGGCGCGGCGCATGGGCGTGTGCGGCGCCTTTGCCATGAATGCCATGGCCTTTTCCGTGCCCAGATATTTCGACATGCCGCCAGACTTTGCCTTTGCGCACTGGTTTGAACTCGTTGCGGCTTTTTCCGCCACGCTGGCCATGGCGGTCGGTGGCAGCTACTTCATCGAGCGCTCCTGGCGCAGTCTGCGTGCAGGTGTGCTGCATATTGACACGCCAATCGCACTCGGCGTCACCGCTGCCTACGTGGGCTCCATCGGCGGTTGGATCGGTGGCGTGGAGGGGCTGAAGTACTTCGATTTCGTGGCCATCTTTATCTTCCTCATGCTCACCGGTCGCTGGGCGCAGCAAGCTGCCGTGGAGCGCAATCGCCGCCGCCTCATGCGGGACACCTCCATCCCTGAGACGGTAGGCGTTTTGAATGATGAAGGTGCCGAAGAAATGAAGCCGGTGGCGGATCTGCGCGGCGGCATGCCCTTTGTGGTCAAACCCGGACAGACCGTGCCCGTGGCAGCCAAACTGCTCAGCCGGGATGCCTCCGTGAGCCTGGAGTGGATCAATGGCGAGAGCGAGGCCCAGGCCCGCGAAGAAGGTCAGCTGCTGCCCTCTGGCGCGCTCAATATCGGTACCCAGACGGTGCAGGTGGAGGCGGTGGAAACCTGGGAGGACTCCACGCTGCGACGTTTGCTGGATGCGCGCCGGGAGGCTGAGTTTCGCGATCTCAGGCTGGAGCGGCTGCTGCGGGGTTATCTGGCTGTGGTGGTCGTCGTGGGCGCTGCTGGTGCGCTCTGGTGGTGGTGGCATGGGGCTGCTGTGGCGCAGGCGCTGCAGGTCATGATCTCCATCTTTGTGGTGTCCTGCCCCTGTGCGCTGGGCGTGGCGGTGCCGCTGGCGGAGGAGATGGCCGCCTCCCGTGCGGAGAAGCTGGGTGTTTTTGTGCGCACCCTGGGGCTGTGGAAGAAGCTGCTGCGCGTGAAGCGAGTCGTGTTTGATAAAACCGGCACCCTCACCCTGGAGAATCCGGTGCTGGAAAACCCCGAAGTGCTGCGCGGTCTGGATGCCGAGGCCCGTGCGGCTCTGCGGCATCTGGTCACGGGGAACCTCCACCCGGTGAGCCGCAGTCTGTTTGATGCCGTGGCCTTTGCGGCAGATGTCAGCAATCCCATGACGGGAATGGTGAAGGAAACCGTGGGCCACGGGCTTTCCTTTGTGGACGCGGCCGGGCAGGAGTGGCGGCTGGGCAGGCCCGAGGTGGCAGGTTCTGGAGATGCCGTGCTGACACGAGACGGCTCAGTGCTGGCGGCCTTCCGCTTCCGCGATGAGCTGCGTGCAGAGTCTGTGCAGGAGGTGCGCCAGCTCAGGGCACGGCAGATCGAGGTCTGTGTGCTCAGCGGAGACCGCGCTCACAAGGTGGCCGACATCGCCCGCAAGCTGGAGCTGCCGCAGTCCTGCTGGCAGGCCGAGCTGACGCCTGAGGCCAAGGCGGCCTGGCTGCGCGAGCGCAACCGCGATGACACCCTCTATGTGGGAGACGGGGCCAATGACAGCCTGGCCTTTGATGCCGCGCTGTGTGCTGGCAGCCCGGTCACGGGACGCAGCTTTCTGGAGCAGAAGGCGGATTTCTTCTTCCTGGGCCACAGCCTGCGTTTTGTCAGCGGCTTGCTCACCGTGGCGCGCATGCACCGTCTGGCGACGCGCCGTGTCTTTGCCTTCTCCGTGAGCTACAACATCGCCACCGCCATCGCGGGGCTGGCTGGGCATCTGGACCCTCTGGTGGCGGCGGTGCTCATGCCGCTGAGCTCTCTCTGCACCCTCTCGCTGGTGGCCTGGACTTTCCGCCGGGCCACCGCCCAGGCGCGCAGGGCAGGGGGGCTGTCGGCTGAGCTGGACGCCGTGCCTGCCACGGTCTGAGTTTCTCTTTGGGACCTTTCAGGGCACGAAAAAGGGCGGGTTGTTCACCCGCCCTTTTTAAATGGATTCTTTTCCCTAGGCTGGATTAGACAGCGGCGGTGACGGCAGGGGCTTCAGCGGCACCAGGAGCCTTTGGCATGGTGAAGCGGTAGCGGATCTTGCCACGCTTGGCAGCGGCACGGGCCTTGCGCTTGGTGCGCTCCTTGGGGGTCTCGTGCGCACGCAGGCGGCGGACTTCTTCAAGGATGCCGTCCATTTCAAGGCGGGTCTTGAGGCGTTTGAGAGCGCGGTCAACGGGCTCGCCTTTACGGATCTGAATTTCGGTCATAGACGGGGTCTGGGTAGGTTTGGGAAAAGGGCCGAGAAAGTAGGGGAATGAGGGCGGACGTCAAATGGAATGTGACCTCAAACGATGAGAGTCTGCTCGCGGTCCGGACCCACACCCACGAGGGAGATGCGGGCGCCGGTCAGCTCCTCCATGCGCTTGAGGTAGGCCTTGGCCAGCGGCGGGAGGTCGGAGAACTTCTTGATGCCGCTGAGGTCCTGCTTCCAGCCCTGGTGGGTTTCATACACCGGCACGCAGGCAGCCAGATCGGCGGCGGTGCTGGGCGGGTAATGGATGGTCTTGCCACGCAGGGTGTAGGCGGTGCAGATCTGGATGGTGTCCAGACCGTCGAGGCCGTCCAGGTTGGTGATGGCCAGTTCGTCCGCCCCATTGAGCATGACGGCGTAGCGCACCAGCACGGCGTCCAGCCAGCCGCAGCGGCGGGCACGGCCGGTGGTGGCGCCAAATTCGCGGCCCATGTTGTGCAGCATGTCGCCGATGTCGTCGTTTTCCGTCACGAAGGGGCCGCTGCCCACGCGGGTGGTGTAGGCCTTGCCAACAGCCACCACCTTGTCGATCATGCGCGGAGGCACGCCGGAGCCCGTGCAGGCACCGCCGGAGGTGGTGTTGGACGAGGTGACGAAGGGGTAGGTGCCGTGGTCGATGTCCAGGTAGGTGCCCTGTGCGCCTTCAAAAAGCAGGTTTTTGCCCGCCTTGATGGCTTCGTGCAGGTACACCGTGGTGTTGGTGATGTGCGGGGCCAGCGCCTTGGCGGCATCCAGCATTTCCTTCACGGTTTCTTCCACGGGCACGAGTTCGACTCCGAGTTCGGCAAAGGTGGCGTTGTGGCGGGCCAGGCGGTCGCGGAGTTCTTCTTCAAAGATCTCCGGCTGGGTCATCAGGATGGTGCGCAAGCCGTCGCGTTCGACTTTGTCCGCATATGCAGGACCAATGCCGCGGCCGGTGGTGCCGATCTTCTTGTCTCCACGCTTGGCTTCGCGGGCCTTGTCTAGGCCACGGTGGTAGGGCATCACCAGGTGGGCGGTTTCGCTGATCAGGAGATTTTCCGGGGTGATCGTCACGCCTTGGCCACGAAGTTTGGCCATTTCTGCGAGCAGGCCGATGGGGTCCATGACCACGCCGTTGCCGATGACGCAGGTTTTTTCCTTCCAAAGGATGCCGGAGGGGATCAGGTGCAGGATGTACTTGGTGCCGCTGCTGATGACGGTGTGGCCTGCGTTGTTGCCGCCTGCGGCGCGCACCACGACGTCTGCTCCTTCGGTGAGGTAATCAACGATTTTGCCTTTTCCTTCATCGCCCCACTGGGCGCCGACAATGACTGTATTGGACATGGATTCTTTTTTCAGGGGATGGCGGTGCCTTGGGGAAGGGGCCGCGAGGGGTTTTTTAGTGACGCGCTGGCTGTGCCACGGCGGTGTGATGACCGCTGGAATGTCCAGACGCGAAAGGTCCGGAACGCGAGCGCGTGCTCAGGTGATGTTTACGGATGTTTCGGTCTCAGTTGTTTCCCATTAGATTGGCAAAATACACAGCGGCACCGCATGCCAGAAGGCCGGCCACTCCCAGCAGGGTCAGCAATGCGCCGCCTGGGTTCTTTTCCTTCACCTTCGGGCCAAAGCCCTGGCGCAGCTTGCCGTTATAGGGCTGGCTGCCGTAGCCACCGCTGGCGGGCGCGGAGACCATGATCGTGGGGGCGGAATAGACATCCTCTTCAGCGGCTTCGTCTCCGAGGAAAACGCAGTTGACGTTTCCGAGCTGGAAAGCGCCGCCTGCGGTGAGCTGAATGCTGTCAACGCGGGAGCCGCCGAGTTTGGTGCCGTTGGTGGAGCCGAGGTCGGTCAGGGTCCAGCTGCTGCCGTCGAAGGAGACTTCACCATGATGACTGGAGACGGATTCGTCGGCGATCACGAGCTGATTGTCATCAGCGCGGCCCAGCGACATGCGTTCGGAGTCGAGTTCGAGGGTGCCGGAAGCACCTTCAGGAGTGGTGAATTGAATTCGGGGCATAACAGCGCAGTTCTAGCAGGCCGGGGCTGGAGTGGCAAGAGGGATTCACACGAGCTGGCTGCGGGCTTGCGCGGGCCGGTGTTCTCCGCTAGGGAGAGGGGCAACCATCCCCGCCACCACTGTGACCCAAATTTTTGAAATCCTCGGTAAATTCGACACTGAAAGCGACTGCCACAAGCTGCTGTACGCACCGCATCCGCTGCCGCTGAAGTACCGCGAGGGCCGGGTGTACAAGATCGAGTTTGAGGGGGATGAGGCCGCACTGAAGGCCTTTGTGGACAAGGTGCTGATCGACCCCATCAGCCAGGAGGCCCGCGTGGGCGGAGAGCCCGCGTTTGCCAAGGCGGCTTTTGTGCTGGAATACGGCATGAAAGGCGCGGCGCTGGATCTGGAGAAAGAGATGATCCTCAACTACTACCGTGGCACACCCAATCCGGGCTTTGAGATCAAAAAGCTGACCCTGCGCACCCGCATCTATGTCTTTGGCGAAGGCGCAGAGCCTGCCCAGTTTGTGCGCGACATCGTGAATCCTGCGATCCACACGCACGAAGTGCTCAAGGCAGCCGCCTGATTTTGAATACCTGAGCCGCGCCCGATAGCAGGCGCGCGCAAGCGGCGTTGGTGGTTCACGCCATGAATCCAACCACCACCAACCAACGACTCCTTTCCCTCGATGCGTTTCGAGGGTTCATCATGCTGCTGATGGCCTCCTCGGGCTTCGGCATAGTGCAGATGGCCGCGGCGCATCCGGGCACCCTCTGGGAGTTCATCAAGCCTCAGTTTGCCCATCAGGACTGGCAGGGCTGTTCGTTGTGGGATCTCATTCAGCCGAGCTTCATGTTCATGGTGGGCATGGCAGTGCCGTTTTCCTACGCCAAGCGGCGTGAGCGCGGTCAGTCCTGGTTTGGCATGGCTAGGCACGCGCTCGCTCGGTCCATCCTGCTGGTGGCACTGGGCGTCATGCTTGCCACGCGCTCGGCGGACAAGCACACGGTCTTTCTCTTCACCAATGTGCTGGCGCAGATCGGGCTGGGGTACTTCTTCCTCTTTCTATTTTCACGCATGGGCTGGGAGTATGTGCTCTCCGCCATCATTCTCATCCTGGCGGGATACACTTGGTTCTTTGTGAATCACCCGCTGCCCTCGGCTCAGGATCTGGCCGCCATCTCAGGCATGAAGGGCACGGAGCGTGCCGTGCTGCAGGGCTTTGCCGGGCACTGGAGCATCCACACCAACGCCGCTGCGGCCTTCGACCGCTGGTTTCTCAATCTGCTGCCGCAGGCGCAGCCCTTTCAATACAATGTCGGCGGCTACCAGACGCTGAATTTTGTGCCTGCCCTGGCCACCATGCTGGGCGGCGCACTGACTGGCAGCTTTCTCATGCGCAGCGCCAGGTCCGACAAGAGCAAGTGCGCCACCCTCTTCATCACCGGCATCCTGCTGGTGGTGCTGGGAGTGGTGATGGACGTGCGGGTGCTGCCCGGTGTGGGCCCACAGCTGGACCAGTACACGCTCCTGCCCGTGGTGAAGCGCATCTGGACGCCCTCCTGGGCGGTGCTCAGCGGCGGCTGGGTGCTCATCCTGCTCTCCATTTTTTATCTTGGGGTGGAGATCCTCGGCATGCGGCGTCTGGTGTTTCCGCTGGTGGTCGTGGGCATGAACAGCATCATCATTTACCTGCTGCACAGCCTTTGTGCCGGATGGATTCAGGAGAACCTGCACAAGCACCTGCCTGAGACGGCTTTCCCCGCCTACTGGGCTCCCGTGATTGACCGCTGCGGTGTTCTATTTGTCCTTTGGCTCATCTGCTTGTGGCTGTATAGGCAGAAAGCATTCCTCAAACTGTGACTCTCAGATTCCTCCTCCCACTCTCTGCGTGCGCCTCTCTGGCTGCCTGCCAGACCAAGCCTGCAGCCTCTGCCACGACTGCGCACAATCTGAACGAGGACCGCTACCATCAGGCGGGGCTGGTGACGGCGGTGGACCTGCAGCATGCCGCCGAGTGGGAGAAGCTCATTCATGAAGGGATGGGGGTGCCGGCCAGCAAGATCGAGGTGCAGCCGGGCGTCGGTGTCACCACGTTGACCATTCATGATCTGGCCAACCGGGCGGATGCTGAAAGCGTGGCCCAGGAGCTGCGTGCTCTCGCCGAAAAGAAGAAGGACAAATTTGGCACGACCAAGGTGGAGGTGCGGCTGAACAACGCCCCGGCCACCATCAATCCCTTTGTGCTGCCCACCGAGGCACCACAGGGGCAGGTCAGTCCAGGCCTGGATCTCCCAACGATTTCATTACCGCCATTCCGCACCGACGGCCGCTGAGCAGCGCGCCGTTGATGGAGACGTTTTCACACCAGTCGCCACAGCGGTAGAGGCCGGGCTGGATCACGCTGGAGAGCGGGCCTGTGCCCAGGCGCAGCTGGCGGCTTTCCGGCTGGGCGTGGCGGATCTGGTAGGTGCGCAGGTGTCGCCAGCGGGAGACGACCTTGTCGCCAAACCAGCGGCACATCTGCTCACGCACCACCTGCTCCAGCTCGGTGCTGGAAGGTGCACCGATGATGGAGGCTGAGATGAGATGCTGTCCGGGCGGCGCATAGTGCGGGGAGACGCGGGAGAGCACCAGCACGCTGTTCACCGGGCCGCGGCCGTCGCCGTCCAGATGCAGGATGGCATCTCCCGGCGGCAGTTCATCCGTGGCAAAGTAAAGGCACGTGGTGGAGCGGCTGGGCAGCAGCGGCGTGTTGTTTTCCTCGGAGGGAAGAAGGCGGCTGGCCACCTCTTCGCCCACGGCCACGATGACGTGATCCGCCTGCATTACCTCCCCGGTGTCCAGTGTCACTTCTCCGGCGCGCACGGCGGAGACGGGTGCGTTCAGTCGCAGGCTGCCCGGCGGCAGGGACATGGCCAGCTGCTCGGGAATGGACTGCATGCCACGTGCCGGCAGGGCGGTGCCTGCACGGTCAAACATGGAAAACAGGAAAAGCATCATTCGCGCGCTGGTGCGCAGATCCTTCTCCAGAAAGATGCCTCCAAAGAACGGGCGGAAGAAGCGGTCGATCATGTTTTCCGAGAAGCCGAAGTCGCGCAGGTAGTCCTCGGACTCCATTTCAGGCAGCTCCAGCGGAGGCTCACGCAGGCCAAAAACCTCCTTGCGCAGCAGCAGCGTGGTCCATTTGTCACGCAGTGTGGCCACTTCCTCGCCCATGTTTTTAAGGGCTGCAAGCGGGTGTGCCAGCGGATCCGCCATGCGGTGGAAGCGGTTTTTCACAAAGACATCGGCACCACGGTAGATGGGCCTGAGGTCCAGCGCTTCATAGTCCAGCACACGCCGTGCCTCGGGGTAGGCGGGCAGGAAGATCTGAAAGCCGCGGTCCAGCAGGAAGCCATCCACCTTGTCCGTGCGCACGCGGCCGCCCACGGCGTTGGAGGCTTCCAGGATCATGAAGGGGCGTCCGGCAGCCGCCAGCACGCGGGCACAGGCCAGCCCCGCTAGGCCGGCGCCGACAATCACGATTCTGGGCTGCACATCACTCATTCTGAACTATTGCGCGCCCATCTATGGAGATGCCTTTTAGCTTTGCAAGCGCCGGAGGCGTGGCAAGCATGGGGCATGCCAGCACATCGCATCCTCATCCTCGGCGCCACCGGTGGCCTGGGGCGTGCTTTGCAAAGTCATTTTCAGCCAGGATATGAGGTCTCCACTCTCGGCCGCTCGGAGCTGGATCTGGAGCGCACGGATGCCATTTCCGCCACTCTGGCGGCGCGGGAGTTTGATGTGCTGCTGAATGCCGCAGGGCTTACCAGTCCGGACGTGTGTGAAGTCGAGCCTGAGTGTGCCCATGCGCTGAATGTGGCGGCACCACGCGCCATCGCGGAGTGTTGTGAGGCAAAGCGTGCACGCATGATCCACTTCAGCACGGACTATGTCTTCAGCGGTGAAGAGCGGGAGATATGGAGAGAGGGGGATGAGACAGAGCCTGTGAACGTCTACGGCCGCACCAAGCTGGCTGGAGAGCAGGCGGTGCTCGGCGCTTCTCCAGGCGCGCTTGTGGCGCGTGTGTCCTGGTTGTATGGGCATTACAAGGCCAGCCATCCAGACAACGTCATTCTAAAGGCGCTGCAGACCGATGACCTGAGTGCTGTGGCTGACAAGATCTCAGTGCCCACGAGCAATGCGGACATCTGCCACTGGGTCGAGCAGCTTATCGTCAGTCACCCCGACATCTCCGGCCCCCTGCACCTGTGCAACAGCGGCACTGCCACCTGGCATTCGTGGGCGGAGGTCGCTCTGAAGATCGCGCAGCACCTAGGGCTGCCGGTGAAGACCACACGTGTGCGGCCCATTGCTCTGGCCAGCCTGACGCAATTCAAAGCCCGGCGTCCTCTGAAGACGCTGATGAGCAATGCGCGGCTGCAGGGTATTCTGGGCATGGAAATCCGCAGCTGGCAGGATGCACTGGAGGAATATCTGGTGGAGAAGCATCAGTCCAAATGACCACTCCCGCCTCCGCCATGACCCGCTGCGATGTGCTGCATGAGGACCGCTTCCTCATTGTGGTGAACAAGCCCCATGGCGTGCTCTCTCATCCCAACCCGAAAGGCGGCAAAACGCAGACTTCAGCCTTTGAGGGCAGCTATGATGCGGGCCGGCGCTGCTTCAAAACAGCGGCCGGAATGGTATGGCTGCTGCACCGCCTGGACCAGGACACCTCGGGCGTGCTGCTGGGGGCCAAGGATGAAAAAACGGCGGCTGCATGCCGTGCTCTCTTTGAAGCCGAGCAGGTGCGCAAAAAATACCTGGCCCTTTGCAGCGGCGGTGGCGCGCTGAAGCCCGAGGGCGTGTGGCTCGACCATCTGGTGACCGCCCACGAACGCAATCAGGTGCGCACCGCTGTGCGCCACGGCCAGCGCCCCAATGCCGAGGCGAAATACCGCGTGCTGGAGCGCAGTGCGCTGTATCGCATGCTGCTGCTGGAGGTGGAGCTGATCACCGGCAAGACGCATCAGATCCGCGTGCAGGCCGCCTCACGCCAGATCCCGCTGGTGGGGGACGATGTGTATGGCTCCTTTGAGCTCAACCGCAAGCTGCGCAAATCCATCCTGGCCAAAAGGCTCTTTCTCCACGCGCATCAGCTCAGCCTGAAGCATCCCGCCTCAGGCCAGCCACTCACCATCACCGCGCCGCTGCCTCCAGACCTGAGTGCAGTGCTGGAGGCGGCGGGGATGAAGGGAGTGCAGTAGCCCTTTTGCTCAGCATCTTTGGTGACGCTGTATGCCGTTTGAATAAAACCGCATCAATCACAACACACGTCCCTGATAGTAAAGCTGTCCAAGCCTGGCCTTTGCAATCTCAGGACTCGACAAGACACTGCGCCATATCGTTCGGATGCGATCATCCGAGAATGCCTTGTGAAACCTGATCTCAACTCTATCTGACATCACAAGTCCAGCCAACGCATTACCGCCATAGTCATCCTCGTAACTCAATCCGTGTGATTTGGTGTCGCGATGCTGCTGTGTCGCCGGAAAGAAATAAATGCCGCTATCGTTGAGGATGAACTTCAACGTTCCCTGCACCTAGTCTAGCAAATGGGCGTTGATAAATTGCATGGTGCGAGGTGGTTTAATTGCGAACAAATTTCCAGGCATTTTTTGCTCAAGGGCATCTACTGGCTCGCTCAGGATCGCAGGAATGTACCCTTTCGTGTTAGGCTAGGTCACTTCGTGACTCCAAATGTTCCATCTCATGCTCAACCAAGTATCCGTCAGTTCCGTAGAACCGATACAATACTCTCGGCTCAAGCTGTTGCTTCACGGACTCCAGATGCGCTACCGCACTCGGAAATGCCCCAGCGTCAGTGAAGTCACGGCAAAACCACTCCATGTCTTTGTATCCGGACTCACCCAGCTCAATGGTGAGCGAGATGCCGTGAAACGTACACCGCGACACGCGCGCGTTGTCAGGCCACTCTGACGGGCCGTGAAAATGCCGACAGTCGGAGCAGTCAAGACCAACGGAATCCCATCGAGCCTCATACTTGAATGTGTCCTTAACTGGCATGACGTCCCGAGTGACCTAACTAGTTAATAAGAAACAATTCTGCTGAGTCTGTTAATGAGGATGGATTGGAGGAGTTCAAGCCGCTCGCTTCAGCAGGAAATACTCAATGCCATCCACCAGCGCCTTCCAGCTGGCGTCGATGATGTTGCAGCTCACACCCACGGTGCCCCAGGTGGCGTTGCCATCGGTGCTGGTGATGAGCACGCGGGTCTTGGCCGCAGTGCCGGTGCCGCCGTCGATGATGCGCACCTTGTAGTCTGCCAGACGCATGTCCTTGAGCGCGGGGAAGAGGGGGAGCAGGGCCTTGCGCAGCGCATTGTCCAGCGCGTTCACTGGGCCGTCTCCTTCGTCCACGGTGTACACGCGGTTGCCGGCCGCTTCGATCTTGATCGTGGCCTCGCAGGTTTCAAAGCCGTGCTCGCCACCGTGGAAGCGGTGCGTGGAATGGTACTCGATGAGATTGAAAAGAGGCTGGTACTGGCCGAGCTGCTTGCGGATGAGCATCTCAAAGGAAGCCTCGGCAGCTTCAAACTCGTAGCCTTCGCTTTCCAGGCGCTTCACTTCGGCCAGGATGGTCTGCACGCGGGCGTCTCCCTTGGCAAACTTGAAGCCCATGCCCTCGGCCTTGATGAGCACATTCGACTGGCCGGACATGTCCGAGATGGTGATCACGCGCTGATTGCCCACGAGCGTGGGGTCCACATGCTCATAGGTGCGGGCCAGCTTCTGCACGGCGTGCACATGCAGGCCGCCTTTGTGCGTGAAGGCTGCCACGCCCACATACGGTGCGCGGATGTCATGCGGCACATTGGCCAGCTCGTCCACAAAGTGGGCCAGATCGCGCAGGCGGGTGAGGTCGATGCCGATATCAATGCCCATCTTGATCTGCAGATTCGGCATGATGGTGGTGAGGTTGCAGTTCCCCACACGCTCGCCGTAGCCGTTGATGGTGCCCTGCACCTGGCAGGCACCGGCACGCACGGCGGCCAGCGCATTCGCCACGCCCACACCGCCATCATTATGCGTGTGGATGCCCACAGGGCGGCCCAGATGGGCGATCACTTTGCGCGTGGTTTCTTCCACAAACTCCGGCAGCGCGCCGCCATTCGTCTCGCACAGCACGATGAGGTCGGCTCCGGCGTCTTGTGCGGCCTTGATGGTCTTCAGGGAGTATTCCGGGTTCTCCTTGAAGCTGTCGAAGAAATGCTCCGCATCATACAGCACCTCGCGGCCATGCTGTTTCAGGTAGGCCACGGTGTCTGAGATCATGGCCAGGTTTTCTTCCAGCGTGACTTGGAAGACCTCGGTCACATGCAGCGCCCAGGTCTTGCCCACCACGGTCACGGCGGGGGTCTTGGCATCCAGCAGCATCTTCACCTGCGGATCGTCCTCCACCTTCATCTTGCCACGGCGGGTCATGCCAAAGGCGGTGATCCTGGCGTTTTTCCACGAGCGCTTTGCGGCCTCCTCAAAAAATGCTGCGTCCTTGGGGTTGGAGCCGGGCCAGCCGCCTTCGATGTAGTGCACGCCGAATTCATCGAGCTTTTCCGCCACGCGGATTTTGTCGAGGGTGCTGAAGGAGATGCCGGTGCCCTGCGTGCCGTCGCGCAAGGTGGTGTCATAGATGGTAACAGGAGACATGAGGGGAGGGGAAATGGAGAGGGGAAGGGGGAGGTGCAATGAGAAAACAGTCCGGGCCTGTGGTGGAGGTGGGTCCCGGGACGCCGGATGCCGGTGGCGCCTGAGGCGCAGGGCATGCATGACAACGGACTCTTCCGGCGGCGTCAGGCGCGGATGAGTCCGTGGCTAATTCGGATGGTCAGGCAGTTGTCAGGGCGGTTTCCCATGAGCAGCGTGCTAGATACGCCGGGCCTGCCCTGCTGGCAAAGAGAAGTTTTAAGCCAGGGGGGGCGGGAGGGCTCCTGCGGCATATTCCTGCCAGACTGGCCCAGAGCGGGCTTACTGGCCCAGCTTGCCCTGTTCTCCAGACTGGACGGCCGGGGTGGCTTTTCCCGTAGTGGGAGCGCCCTGATCGTTGCTGGCGGGCAGGCTCGAAGGGGAGCCGGGTACCTTCATCAGCTTGTCCTGCTGGAGGGGCTGCTGCTGAGGCTTGCTCTTTTCTGCCAGACGCTCAGGTGGCAGATCACTGAGATCCATCTTGGGAACAAAGGGCTTTTCCGACGCGGCTGCCGGGGCTGGTGCGGCGGTGACAGCAGGGACGGCGGCGTTTCCAGCCGGGTGCGAGAGCATCCAAGCACTTGCAGCGCAGACGGCGACTGCGGCCATGGCCATGCCCCATTTCGGCATCAGCAGATTTTCCCACCAGGTGCCTGCTCGCTCCATAAAGAGGGCCAGTGATGACTTCTGCAGCATCTCAGCACGCTGGCGCTGGTGAAACTGCTCCAAAAACTTCTCAGTGAAACCTTCCTCAGGCTGCTCATAGCGCTTCAGCCGAATCAACCGCTGGATGTCTTCAAACTCACTCATGGCGTGCTGTGGATTGTTGTTTCTACTGTCGTGTTTCAAAGCGCGTTATTTCACAAAATCTTCAAGATAGGTCTGGAGCAGGCGATGTGCATAAAACAATCGTGATCTGACAGTCCCTTCCGAGACTCCAAGCACCTTGCTGATTTCGGCATGCTGAAGACCTTGAACATCGTACAAAGTCACCACCGTGCGGTGATCTTCTGACAGCTTCATCATGGCTGCGTTCAACCTTTTTTGAAGTTCATGGATTCCAACTTCGCGCAAAGTCCCTGTGTTGGACGTGGTTACACGGATGAAATCCGGATCGTTCTCAATGCCTGTATCTACATCGTCAAGACTCACCTTGTGATGACGTCCGCGCTTCTTCAGAAAGTTCAGCGTCATGTTCACCGCGATGGAGTAGATCCATGTGTAGAAGGATGACTTGCCCATGAAGCGCTTGATGGAGCGGTAGGCCTTGGCAAACACATCCTGCAGCAGGTCGGCGGTGTCCTCACGATTGGAGGTCATGTTGTAGATCAGGCCATAGAGCTTGGGCGTGTACTTTCGCACCAGTTCATCAAATGCACGCGTGTCTCCCGCCTGTGCCTTGTCCACCAAGACGCGATCCTCAGCAGAGCTGCTGTTGGGAGCTGGCTGGTTCAGCGATGCGATGGGGGTCGCGTCGGCGCTGAGTGATGAATCTTCCATTAATGTAAGAGAAACACTCGTACCATCAGGAGACAAGCATTTCTTCCGAAGCCTTCTATTTCAATTATTTTTGAACGCTCCAGAGGTGATCGACACAAATCTGCGACCACGTCTCGAGCTGGTCGCGCATGGCGTGCAGCTCTTCCAGCGTGTGAAAGCGCAGGTCCTGGATGGCGTCTTCATTGGATTTCACATCGGCGCTGCTGAGGTCAAAGAAATGCACCACGCCGAGGTGCACGCTGCCCACCTCCGTGGCGTCGTCATTGATGAGGCCGATGACCTTCTGCGTGTGCGTGCCGCCGATGACGAGCTCCTCGGCCATCTCGCGCTCCACACCATTGTAGTACATCGTTTCTCCCAGCTGATCCTGGCCTGCGTCCACGGGATTGATGTGGCCGCCGATGCCGATGGAGCGTTTGGCCACGAGGCGTTTCTCCCCGGAGCTGCCGCCGCGCGTGTAGCTCAGGTAGCTGCCAGCGTGGTGAAAGATGGCGTAGGGGATGAGCTGCTTGTGCGTGGGATCCTTCTCGGCGGCGGGGCGCTCCATGAAGTGATTGGCGCCCGGGGCCAGCATGGCATGCAGGTAGCGTGTGGCATCAGGCTGAAAGCCCTGGAAGCTGCCGAGTTGATCAAAAAGCGCGCGGGTGATGACGAGAACGTGTTCCATGTGTGAAGCGCCAGCATGGATGGCGGCGGGGTGCGCGCAACCGATCAAATCAGTCCAGCAGCCAGACATCCGCCGCGTCTCCGGACTGCAGTTCCTGCCCGGCCTCCAGACGCAGCAGGGCATTGGCGCGGCTGAGTGAGAGCAGCGCGTGGCTCTGCTGCAGGCCGAAGGGCATGAACTGCCCGCCTGCCAGCACGCCGCGCAGGTAGTGCGGGCGGTCGCCGGGATTGCTCAATGCGGCTCCGGCTTTCGCTGGAATGACGCGTGGCATGAGCTCGCTCTCAGCAGCGCCCATGAGCCGCAGCAGCGCCGGACGGACAAAGAGCTGAAAGGTGACGAATGACGACACCGGATTTCCCGGAAGACCAAAGATGAAGGACTGCCCGCCGCGGGCAAAGAGGAAGGGCTTGCCGGGCTTCACCTTCACACGCCAGAGCTCAGGCGCGATGCCCAGCTCCTTCAGCGCGGGCTTGATCTGGTCATGATCTCCCACGGACACACCGCCGCTGATGAGCACCACATCATGCGTGTTCAGCAGGCTGCGCAGAGTTTTGATGGTGGCCTGCAAATCATCGCGACAATGCACCTGCGTGCTGCCAGGAATGCCGAACTGCGTCAGCATGCCGCAGAGCATGGTGCCGTTGGTGTTATATATCTGTCCGGCCTTCAACGGGCCTGCGCCCGGCGGTACCAGCTCGTCTCCGGTGCTCAGCACAGCCACGCGCGGCATTGTGTGGATGGAGATCTGCGCCAGCCCCTGGGAGGCAAGCAGGGCCACGCGGCCCGGTGTGAGCTGCTCGCCACGGCGCAGCACAAACTGCCCGCGACACAGGTCCTCTCCCGCGCGGCGGATGTTTTCTCCGGCCACGACGGGTTCGGTGCACACGATGGTGTCTGCCTCGCGCCTCACATCCTCCTGCATGATGACGGCATTGGCTCCGGCTGGAATGGGCGCACCGGTGAAGATGCGGATGGCGCAGCCGCTTTGCAGATACAGCCCGGCATCCAGCCCTGCTGCCTGCTCGCCGGTGATGCGCAGTGGCGCGGAGCCGGAACTTTCTGCGGCGATGACGGCATAGCCATCCATGGCGGACTGGTCAAAGGCCGGGATGGGCACCGTCGCGGTGGCATCCTGCGCGGCGTAGCAGCCCAGCGCCTCAAGAAGCGTGGTGGTGCGGGGCGGCAGCGGTGCCACAGCCTCCAGAACTCGTGTACGTGCCTCGCTTTCGGAGATCATCGGATCACAGGCGGCAGTTTGCTCAGATCTGCGGCAGGTTCTTCAGCCTGCGGTGGTGCAGCAGGGGCCTGGGCAGGGACAGCAGGCACCTGCCGCTGTGGCGGCGGCTGGGGCTGTGCGGCGGGCTGCACTGGCGTCATGGGCTGAAAGGGGGCATTCAGCGGCGGGATCACATCTGCCTGCATGATGGGTGTCGGCCGAGTCACGGGGCCTGTGGCTGCCGGTGCTATCTGCGGCTGTGCCGGCTGCTCGGGCGCCATGTCAGTGTCCACTTTGTAGATCACGAGGTCGCGCACCTGAGGGGAGCCTTCCACGATGTCGGCCGTGATGTAGTTGCCCTTGCGCTCCGGGGTTACCTTGAGCTTGCCGTTGGTGCCGTTCACTCCTTGTGTGAGGATCTCTGTGCCAGCAGGGATGTCCACCTGCTGCTCGCAGTTGATGAGCACGTAGTTCTGCTCAGGATTTACCATCTCGATGACGCCGATCACCTTCGCCTCACGGATCCGCTTTTCCTCGGATGACTTTCTGGACGCGGCCTTTCGAGCCGCAAGCTTGTTTTCAAAGTAGGTGCAGCTGGACAAGCCCAGCAGCAGAGCGGCGAGGCATAGATGGCGCGGTGACAGCATGCCCCTATTGATGCGCATCTGCGGCTGCATGTCCAGCCTGCAACACGCTGCGCCATTTGGTGCTGGTGATGGGGGCGGGCGCTTTGTATAAGCTGCGGTGTGGAAACAGAGGCGGAATTTAAACCCTACACACCACCGCAGTCGCAGCGGGTTCTGGATGAATCGTCCTACGAGGCCATGCGTCGGGCTTACCTCAGACACGAGTCTGAGATCAAAGGCGTGGGCCTGTTGTATGGCCTGTTTGGCGGGCTTATGCTCTTCCCTCTGGTCCTGAGTCTCGGAGAGGGGATGTTGAGGCGGGATTTTTCCACCTGGTTCATTCTCCTGCTGATCGCGCTGGGGCTGCTGGTGCTCGGGATAGGGATGAGACGGCTGTCTCCCTGGGCCCGGGTTCCGGTGGCTTTGATTTCCTTTCTTGCTGGAGTCATGTCCATTTTCAGCATCATCGGGCCGCTGGTGAATGGCTACATCTTATGGCTCATGCTGTCGGCAAAGGGGCGCAAAGTCCTGTCTCCAGAGTATCAAATGATCGTGGACCTGACGCCCGATGTGAAAAACCGCATCTCGTGTGTGGCAGTGCTCTTGGCCTTCATGCTGCTGCTGGTCGTGGGCAGCATTCTCCTGGCGTTGATGGCTCCGGCTTTGAGTAACAGGTAATCATCAGAGATTTTCATGACTTTTCCCATCGACTACCACCGGCTCTGGCTCGCCGTGACTCAGGCTCCCCATCATCGCGATCCCTATTCCGCGCACGGGCCTGACCACTGGAGGAGGGTGGAGCGCAACGGGTGCATTCTGGCGGCACGGACGGGGGCCAGGATCCATGTGGTGCGCTTGTTTGCCTTGTTTCACGACAGCCGGCGCGAAAACGAGGGCTGGGATCCCGGGCATGGAAAGCGAGGCGCGGATTTTGCGGATACCTTTCGCGGCCGCTTCTTTGATCTCTCGGATGAAGATTTCGAATTGTTCCGTTTTGCCTGCATCTGGCACACCGAAGGCGATCATCATGAAGATCCCACCATCGGCACCTGCTGGGATGCCGACAGGCTGGACCTCGGGCGCGTGGGCATGATCCCGAATGCACGCTTCATGAGCACTGCCTTTGGCAAGGAGATTGCCAACCACGGCGTGATCCATCCGTGGCTGCATCTGGCGGAGCCGTATTTGGGCAGCGCCGAGTGAGGTGCGGTGCGAAAGTACCGGAGGTCAGGCGCTCTCCAGAGCGCTTTCACGGTGCATCACACGCCTGGGCGTGGCAAGGCCTTACCCGATGATGCCCAGCTTCTTCAGCGTGGCGGTCAGCTCGGCTACCTTCTCCTTCTCCATGCCCACGAGCGGCAGGCGCAGCTCGTCTGTGCAGTGGCCGGCGAGGGCCATCGCGGTCTTGATCGGGATGGGGTTGGTGGCCAGCTTCAGGAAGGCGGCAAAGAGCGGGTAGTACTTGGTGTGGATCTTCAGCGCGCTGGCGTAATCGCCCTTGAGCGCCAGCTGCACCATCTCGCTGATCGGCTTCGGGATGAGATTGGAAGCCACGCTGACGATGCCTACGCCACCCACGGACATGAAGGGCAGGGTCAGACCGTCGTCGCCAGACATGATTTCAAAGTCGGCAGGCAGGAGCTGCTTCATCTGGCTCACGCGCTCGGGGTTGCCACCGGCTTCCTTGATGGAGCGGATGTTCGGGCAGCTCTCCGCAAGGCGCACGAGCACATCCAGACCGATCTCGATGCCGCAGCGGCCGGGGATGCTGTAAAGCATGAGCGGCAGCTTGGTGTTGTCGGCGATGGCCTTGAAATGCTGATACAGCCCCTCGGGGGTGGGCTTGTTGTAGTATGGGGCCACCTGCAGAGAGGCGGTGGCGCCGGCGGCCTCGGCTTCCTGCGTCAGCTCGATGGCCTCGCGGGTGGAGTTTGAACCCGTGCCCGCCATGACCACGCCGCGGCCTTTGGCAAATTCCACCGTCAGCTTCACCACGCGGGAGTGCTCCTCGTGGTCCAGCGTGGGGGACTCGCCCGTGGTGCCGCAGGGCACGACGCCCGTGACACCATTGTCGAACTGGAAGTCGATCAGCGATTTGAGCGCGGCTTCGTCAATCTGGCCGTTGCGAAAAGGGGTGACGATGGCGGTGTGGGTTCCTGCGAACATGGGGCGGTAGAGGGAAAGGGCGGATACCTTAGAGTTGAACTGTGCCTTGGAAAACGAAATCTGCGGGTCCAAAGAGCGTCACATTGGTGTATTCGCTCTTGTTGGGCTCTTCAAAGCCCACCTTGAGGGTGTCGCCGCCTTTGACGAGGACGCTGATGGGGCCGGGCTCGCCGGTCAGCTCGTGGTAGATCAGGGCGCAGGCCACCATGCCGGTGCCGCAGGCCAGGGTCTCATCCTCAACACCGCGCTCATAGGTGCGGATGGCGATGCTGCCGGGGGCCACGACTTTCGAGAAGTTGGCGTTGGTGCCTTTGGGCTTAAATGCCTCGTGATAGCGCAGGGCTGCGCCCCACTCGCGCACGGGCACGGTTTCCAGGTCGTCCACCATCACCACGGCGTGGGGCACGCCGGTGTTCACGCTGTGCACGGTCAGCCCGGCGCCAGCCACTTCGAGGTGGTTGGACAGCTTGAGGTTGTGCGGGGTGCTCATGTTGATGCGCACCTGACTGCCCTCAAACTCGGCGGAGATGATGCCGGCCAGGGTCTCAAAGCGGATCTTCGTGAGCTTGTCGCCATGCAGGTGGTTCACAAAACGGCCAAAGCAGCGCGCGCCATTGCCGCACATCTCGGCTTCGCCGCCGTCGGCATTGTAGTAGCGCATCTTGAAGTCGCCGTCCGCCGTAGCGGGCTCCACGCAGAGCAGGCCGTCGGCACCGATGCCACGATGGCGGTCGCACAGCTTCTCGATCTGCTCCTTGGTCAGGGAGATGGAAAGGTCGCGATTGTCCAGCATGACGAAGTCATTGCCGGCGCCGTTCATTTTGGTGAAGTTGAGAGTCATGGAAGTGCGGAATTTGGAATGGGGAAGGCAGAATGGAAAAGCGGCGGATCAGAGCGCGTGGACGGCATCCACCAGCGGTTTGACGAAGGCCTCCACCTTGGCGGCGCAGTCGGGTGCGCTGCCGTTCTGCTCAATGAGTTTTACGATGGCGCTGCCCACCACGACACCGTCGGCCTTGCTGGCGATCTCGGCGGCCTGGGCGGGATTGGAAACGCCGAAGCCCACGCAGACGGGCACATCGGTGGCCGCTTTGATCACCGCCACCTGCTCGGCGATGCCCGTGGCAACCTCTGCCTGCGCGCCGGTCACTCCAAGGCGGCTGACGTAATAGACAAAACCCTCGGCCGATTTGGCGATGCTGGCGATGCGCTCCGCTGGCGAGGTGGGGGCGATGAGCTGGATGTGTTTCAGCTCCGGGGTGGGCTTCAGTTCGGCATTCTGCGCGGCCTCATCTGGCGGCAGGTCCAGCACCAGCACGCCATCCGCTCCGGCGGCAGCAGCATCGATGTGGAAGCGCTCATAGCCGTAGGCATAGACGGGGTTGAGGTAGGTGAAGAGCACGAGCGGGATCTGCGACTTCGTGCGCAGCTGGCGGATCATCTCCAGCACCTTCGGCGTGGTGGCCCCGGCCTTCAGCGCACGGTCTGCGGCCATCTGGTTCACCACTCCGTCTGCCAGAGGGTCGGAGAAGGGCACGCCCAGCTCCACCACGTCAGCCCCGGCACGCTCCAGGCCCAGCACGATGTCGATCGTACCCTCCAGTGTGGGGTCCCCGGCGCAGACATAGGCAACGAAAGCCTTCTTCTTCTGGGCACGAAGCTGGGCAAAACGGGCGTCAAGACGGTTGGTGGTGGCAGACATGGGGCGGGGTGTTTAGCATGCAATCCCCTCGCTGTCGACTGGCGGAATGGGCTCCAGAATCCAAAAAAACTGGCTCAGCGGGCCGCCAGATACTTCTTTTGGTATTCGGCGCTGGCGTCCAGTCCACCGGTGATACATACCATTTCGTCTTTTCGGATGGCCTGGAAATAGGTGACGCCTTGTTTGAAACACTCCTGAACGAGTTTGCGTCCCCGCCTAGTATACCCCAATGCTAGGCCGACATTTTGCATACGCATGCAGCATATCCTAAAAAAGATAGTCGACGAAGCGGGCCGCCTCTTGAGAGCGGACGAAACGCGCTTTGAAAACGCAAACGGCTTTGTCACGTGCGTTATTCTCACGTTCGAGGGGCTTACAGTTTATATTTCTGCGGTAGCGGACGATGACACTGTTCTTATCAGCCTAGATCCTCCCCCTGAGGATGCCCATTACGTCACCATCGAGTCGGCGCGCCAGTCGCCCCTTGGCCGAATTTACGGGCACAAATGCCTGTGGGCATGGCTTCTGACCAATCAGCAGGGATACACTGACGGAGTGAGGTTTGAGCTTTACTCCGATTTTCGCCCTCGGGTCGTCGAGATGATTGTCGCCGCTTCCCAGATTCATTTCTATGAGTTTACCAAGGTCGGCTGACTGTGCGTTTCAGTTGACCACTTCGCGCGGCTGCTTTCAGCCACCGCATTTCTCCACATGTTGAGTGACATCTGAAAATGCCCGGAATCTATATCGCCGCCCTTTTCACTGGCCTTCTTGCCATCGCAGGTTTCGGCACGCTCATCTACAAGCTGCCCAAGCCTGCCAATGGCTGGCTGCTGCTGGCGGCGGTGCTGATCTGTCTGCCGTTGCAACCGCTGACGTTCTACTACGTGCGCCTGCCGCTGGATCACTGGCTGGCCGGATGGCTGACGCGCGAATCCTTCGCCTATCAGTGGCTGGTGACACTGTATGCGCCGCTGACGGAGGAGCCGGCGAAGCTGCTGGTGCTGCTGATCCCGGCAGTCTTTCGCGATATTCGGCCTGAGAATTTCACCCGCTACGCTCTTGCCATCGGACTCGGGTTTGCGCTGGGGGAGATGGGGTTCATCGCGGAGCGCGTGTCCCACCAGCCTGCTTTGGCCAAGCTGCCGTTTTATCAATTTGGCGGCTACATCAGCGAGCGTCTGATGACCTGTGTGTTTCACAGTGCTTTCGTGGCCATCACCCTCTCCCGATTGCGCCGTCGGCTATGGCTCGGGCTGGTCGGCGCCATGATGGCACATTGGGCGGCAAACTTTCCGCTCTCCCTCATGGCGTGGAATGTGGGAGGTCTGGGCCGTACAGCGTGGGAGGTGATCGTGGTTCTGTGGCTGGTGGCGCTCTTCATCGGTGCGGTGATCCTGCTGACCCGCTACACCACTGGCCGCAAGTTGCCCTGGCACCTCCTCTACGGCATCCGCCACTGCCCGGCGTGCGGCACCGACTTCGAGCCTTCACCGATGGCGATTAACATGGGAAGTAAGCGGTATGAAAAATGTCCGCATTGCCGCAAGTGGCTGTGGACTGAGAGGAGCTCTATAAAAGACGATGAACAAGCCTACCGATGAAGAGATCAGCAATTGGCTCGTTGCCATCATCAGCGACGGCTTCAATCGCTCAATGGGGGCACTGGAGAAAGCCGGTGCCATCGACCAGACCAAGATGAACAAGCATTATTGCGGCGTCGGCAGCAAGTACTACGACTTGGTGACGGAGCAGATGGCATGCACCGCCCAGTATGCGACTCAGACGGCGAGGCAGCTTTTCCATTCCACAGCACAAGCATCAGGCGGTAATCCTAACTCCTCAGGCAACGCCAAGCGAATGGAGCCGCAACGTCAGGAAGCCTACCGCCATCTGCTCTACACAGTCTTGTTGCGCCTTCGCTCAGGTCCTCGCGATGTTGTTTGGTGGAATCCAGCGAGTTGGTGGCGCAGGGCTACAGAACTACAGCAGAGCAAAGAGCTGGCAGACAGCTTTCATAATCTGGCACTGTTTTCAGTCTGGAACTTTGAGGGATTTGAAGAAGCGCGATTTTGGCAGGATATCGAGCGTCTTGGGCAGGTGAACGGTTCAAAGCTGGTCGAGCGATGCCGCAAGATTTTCGACGAGTATCTTGCGGGGAGGGCGGCTTATACGTTTTGACAGTGCTGTAAGAGGCTGTTTGAAGACTCTCCGAGTCACCCCACCTCATCCCCCAGCCTCTTATCCGGCACCAGATACCCCTGCACGTAATCCCTCACCGATTCCGCCAGCGGCGTGATCTCGGTGCTGAAGCCTGAGCCGCGCAGCTTCGCGATGTCCGCGCAGGTGTAGTACTGGTACTTCGACTGCAGGTGCTCGGGCATGTCGATGAACTCGATGTTCGGTTCCTTGCCGAGGGCAGTGAAGATGGCGGTGGCGAGTTCGACCCAGGTGTGGGCTTTGCCGGAGCCGAGGTTGAAGAGGCCGCCGGCGCTTGGCGTTTCGGCCAGGTGGAGGGTCATGCGGATGGCGTCCTTCACGTAGAGGAAGTCGCGCATCTGCTCGCCGTGCTTGTAGTCGGGGCGGTGGGATTTGAAGAGCTGCACCTTGCCGGTGGCGAGGATCTGGCCGCAGGCCTTGTGCACCAGGCTGCGCATGTCGGCCTTGTGGTCTTCGTTGGGGCCATAGACGTTGAAGTACTTGAGGCCGACGATGTGCGGCAGCCAGCCTTCGCGCCGGGCGTGGAGGTCAAAGAGGTGCTTGGAGTACCCGTACATGTTCAGCGGGCGCAGGGCGTGGAGGTCGGCCATTTGGTCGTCCATGCCGTGGGCGCCGTCCCCGTAGGTGGCGGCGGAGGAGGCGTACACAAAGCGGGTCTGGCTGGCCAGTGACCACTGGCAGAGCTGCTTGGTGAACTCGTAGTTGTTCCGCATGAGGTAGTCAGCATCCCGCTCGGTGGTGGCGGAGCAGGCACCCAGGTGCAGGATGTGGTCAAAGCGGCCGATCTTGGCGGGGCTGTGCTGCACGGCATTCAGCAGGTCGTTGCCGTCGATGTAGTCGGCAAATTTCAGCGGGACGAGGTTTTTCCACTTCTCGTCGGTGCTTAGGCGGTCGCACACCACGATGTTTTCGCAGCCGCGGCGGTTGAGTTCCCAGACGAGGGCGCTGCCGATGAATCCGGCCCCGCCGGTGATGAGGATGCGACTTTCCGTGTTTTTCATGAGCCCGTCCGGTAACGGGGGATGAGGCGGGATTCAAGCTGGAGCTTGATGCAGCCGCATCTACGCTGCCACGGCCTCGGGCTGCTGGGGCGTGTGCAGCACGGGGAGCTGCTCGCGCCAGAGGGCGGGGTGCAGGAAGGTGCTGCGGGGATCGCGGTCCCACTGGCCCTGCCAGCCGATCACGGTCTCCATCACCACAGGATTGGGGCATTGGACGGCGGGGTAGAGCCACTGCTGGTCTGCCACCACGAGTTTGGGGATCAATGCGTGGCCGTGGTACTCGATCTCCCAGCCAAGAAGCAGGGGCTCCTCATCGGTGAATCCAGCCAGGCCAAGGGGATGCTCCACCCAGCCGACGAGGCCGCTCTTGTTCAGGGCGTCCCAGACCTCGCGCATCTCCAGGTCCACACGCACGGCAAAGCCGCTGGTCTTGGCGTGGCTGCTGTTGGCGGGATCCCGGCTCACGATGCCAAAGATGATGCTGTTGGGGCAGTTCTCAGGAACGATGTCCACCTGAAACCCAAAGCGGATGGGATGGTCTGGCAGCAGCAGGCTACCGTAGCTCTGAGTGTGAAAGCCAGCAAAGGCGGGATCAGCAGCGGCGGTGGAGACAAGTGATTCCATCGGTTTCTAAAAATTTCAGGTTAGTTTATTAAATTTCCACTGAATTATAAAAATTTCAACGATATTATTAAAATGGCATCCGCTTGTCACGCTTTATCTTAAAAACTTGTGGCGGACAAAAGAAGCGGATCGGATGCCAGTTGTGGCTAGATTTCGGTAATTGTAGAGGAATCCTTACCGCCGCGCTATTGACGAAACTGTCGCCATAGATACCAAGTATGCCTCGTGGCACTTGCTTCATCGATCAACTGCGCCGAAACCGACCTGACGGCCGAATTTCGCGATCAATTTCTACAGACCTTCCAGCACATGCTTCTCTCCAGAGTGCTGGAGGAGAAGCTCGGGTCCCTGTACCGCGCCGGCGGGCGCATTGTGGGCGGGGTGTATCTGGGCAAAGGGCAGGAGGCCTTCAGCGCCGCGCTGGGGGTGCAACTGCGTAAAGGTAAAGACGTCTATGCTCCTCTCATCCGCGACCAGGCGGGCCGCATCGCCTTCGGGGAGCCCATCATCGACACCGTGCGCACCTACCTGGGTGCTGTGACCGGGCCGATGCGCGGGCGGGATGGCAACATCCACCGTGGCCGCCCGAAAGAGGGGCACATGGCCATGATCAGCCACCTGGGCAGCATGCTGGCGGTGGCGTCGGGGGCGCTCTTTGCCCGTCGGCTGGCAGGGAGACTGGGCGACAGCGTGGGTGCCACGAGCATCGGCGATGGCGGTACCTCCACCGGTGCCTTTCACGAGGGGCTGAACATGGCCGCCGTGGAAAAGCTGCCCATGATCGTGAGCGTGGCCAACAATCAATACGCCTACTCCACCCCCAACACCCGCCAGTACGCCTGCGAGAATCTGGTGGACCGCGCTCTAGGCTACGGTGTGGAGGGCGTGACCGTGGATGCCACGGATCTGGCCTCCTGCCTCAAGGCCTTCCGCGCTGCCGTGGCACGTGCCCGTGCCGGGGGCGGACCGCAGATGGTGGTGGGCACGCTGCTGCGCCTCTCCGGCCATGGCGAGCACGATGACGCCTCCTACATTCCCGACAAAGCACGCCAAGGCCCCAATGCACGCGACTGCCTGCAGGTGGCGGAAGAATTTGCCTGCGCCCATGGCTGGATGACCCCCGCCGAGGTGCGTGAGCTGCATGAAGAGGTGCGCCGCACCGTGGATCAAACCGTTTCCAAAGTGTCCAAAGAACCCACCCCAGACCCCTATAAAGAAAACTGGCAGGCCTTGTCTTGCGCTGAGCTGGTGGAAGGGCAGTACAAGGCATGAGCATCACCTACCTCGAAGCCATTCGGGAGGCCCAGTATGAGGCTTTGCGCAGTGACCCCTCCGTTTTCCTTTACGGGCAGGACATCGCCACCTTTGGCGGTGCCTTCAAGGCCACCAAAAACCTGAGCCGGGAATTCCCCGACCGCGTCTTTGACGCCCCCATCAGCGAGGATGCCATGATCGGCATGGCCGTGGGTGCGGCGGTGGAGGGCGCGCGCCCCATCGTGGAGATGCAGTTTGCGGATTTCTCCTCCATCGGGTTCAACCAGATCATCAATCAGGCGGCCACGCTCTACTGGCGCACCAATGTGCCATGCCCTATCACCATCCGCATGCCCTCCGGCGGCACGGCTGGCAGCGGCCCCTTCCACAGCCAGTCCATGGAGGCCATCTATGCGCACTATCCCGGCCTGGTGATCGTGACGCCCGCCACCGTGGAGGACGCCTACTGGATGCTGCTGGACAGCGTGGAGATCAATGACCCCGTGGTCTTCTGCGAGCACAAGTTTCTCTACTACCACCTGAAGGCAGACCGCATCGGCGATCGTGAGCTGCCCATCGGCAAGGCACGCATCGCACGCCCGGGCCGCCACGCCACCATCGTGACGTACAGCGCCATGGTGCACGAGGCCCTGCGCGCGGCTGAGGAGCTGCAGCTCGACGGTTACCAGATCGAGGTGGTGGATCTCCGCTCCGTGAAGCCGATGGATACCGACACCATCCTGGCCTCTGTGGCCCGCACCGGCCGCCTGCTGGCGCTGGGAGAGGCATTCCCATGGGGCGGTGTCACGGCGGAAATCATCGCCCGTGTGACCACCGAGGGCTTCCACCTGCTGGATGCGCCGCCCATGCGCCTGAACTCCAAGGACACGCCCATCCCCTACCACCCCAATCTCTGGAAGGCCCACCGGCCTACCACGGCCACCATCGCGGCCGCACTGCGCACCCTGCTGCGCCATTAATCCCACTTTCAGCCCCGTTTTCTTTTTCAGCATCCAGTCATGCGTACCATTCCCATCCTGATGCCCCAGCTGGGCGAGTCCATTGCTGAAGCCACGATCATCCGCATCTTGGTCGAGCCCGGGAGCGTCGTCGAGGCAGGCTGCGATCTCTTTGAAGTGGAGACCAACAAGGCCACCATGGCCGTGACAGCCCCGTGCGCTGGCAAGGTGGGCCAGATCGTGGCTGCGGCCAAGACCAGCTACGCCGTGGGCGCCACGCTGGCGGCCTTTGAGATCAGCGCCGAGGACGCCCAGCTGCTGGGCCTCAGCGAAGAGCCATCTGCCAAGGCCGATGCCCCCAGTCACAGCCACTCGGGCGGAAGCTCCGAGGAGGTGGAAAATCTGCATTTCAAGATCAGCGACAACGACGTGATCTCCACCCGTCAGCCCACCGTGGAGCCGGTGGTGGGCGGCCTGCCTGTGCCTGCGGGCGCGGCTGGGGCCACCTACATCTCTCCGCGCATGCGTGCACGCATGGCCGAGCTGGGGCTGAATGCCTCCGACCTCGCCGGCGTGCCTGGCACAGGCGCGGGTGGTCGTGTGACGGTGGAGGACTTTGAGTCCTTCCTGCGCGGGCTGGAGCAGCACCGCATGACGCCTGCCTCGCCCATGCGCATCGCGGTGGCGGATTCCATGCGCCGCAGCTGGACGCGCCCGCTGGCCACCGTGGGCAGCCCCATCATGCTGGACGCCATGCTGGCACACCGCAAAAAGGCCGACCCCAAGCCCGGCCCCGCGCTCTACGTCATCCGTGCGCTGGCCATCGCTCTCTCTGAAAACACCGCCTTTGCCGGACGCCTGGTGGGCAACCGCATCGTGCATCCGCTGGCCATCGACATCGGCTTTGCCGTGGAGGTGGACGATGGTGTGATGGTGCCTACGCTGCGTGAGGTGGAAAAGACCCCGCTCATGAAGCTGGTGCCCACCTACAACAAGCTGGTGGAGCAGGCACGCGCCCGCCGCCTGCCCAATGACGTGAAGCGCCCGGGCATCGCCACCGTGACGAATTTTGGCACCTTTGGCATCGTGTGGGCCACCCCCATCCCACTGCCGGAGCAGAATCTCGTGCTGGGCCTCGGCGCCGGCAGCAAGGTGCCGCACTGGAGCGATGAGGTGAACCAGTTCATCCCCGTGACGGAAGCCGAGCTGACGCTGAGCTTTGACCACCGCGTACTGGATGGCGGCGGTGCCGGACGCCTGCTCAAGCGCGTGGCCGAGTTGCTGCAGAAGCCCGAGCTGCTCTAAAAGTGAGGCGGGCACTCCTGCCTGCCACTTCAGCGCTCCCGATTACTCCCAGCCATGCAAGACAAAGCCACGCTGCGCCAGACTCTGCGCCAGCGCCTGCGCGCGCTGGATGAGCCCGCACGTGTTGCGGCCAGTGCAAAGATCGCCTCTCACATTTTGCAGGACTGTGTGCCGCACGGAGCCGCACAGACCTGGGCGCTCTTTGGCGGGCTGCGCAATGAGCCCGACCTCGTGACGCATCTGCTGCCAGCACTGCTCGCACGCGGAGTGCGCGTGTGCTTTTTCCACATCGAGCAGGAGGCGCTGCAGCCCCGCGTGGTGCTCTCTGAGGCGGATCTGAAACGTGGTGCCATGAATGTGTGGGAGCCGCAGGAACATGGCACGCCGGTGCCGGTGGCGGAGCTGGATGTCATTCTGGTGCCAGGGCTGGCATTCACGCGCACAGGAGCGCGTCTCGGGCGTGGCGGTGGTTATTACGACCGCCTGCTGGCTCGGCCGGAGTGCCGCGCACGTCGCATCGCCGTGGCGTTTGAGATGCAGATCATCAATGACATTCCGTGCGAAGCCCACGACCAGCGTGTGGCGCAAATCATCACGGAATCCGGCTTGATCGAGGCCTTGGCGTCTTGATTAGTGCGGCCTGTGCCGTTTGTCCTTTCGCACTCGTCCCATCACACTCCATGAAGCTCATCCTCGAAATCATCCAGTCCGGCACCGCCTACCTGGAGAAGCGCAAGATTGAGGAAGCCCGCCTGAACATGGAGCACCTGCTGGCCCATGTGCTGCACTGCCGCAGGCTGGATCTCTACCTGCGCTTTGGCGAATCCGTGCCCGAGCCCGAGTTGGTGACGCTACGCGATCTCCTGCGCCGCCGCGGGGAAGGGGAGCCGCTGCAGCACCTGCTGGGCACGGTGGAGTTTTGCGGCCATGAATTCGTGAGCGACCACCGCGCCCTCATTCCACGCCCGGAGACGGAGACGCTGGTGGAGATGATTTTGAAGCGCTGCCCCACCGCGCCCGCACGTGTGCTGGACATGGCCACGGGCTCTGGCTGCATCGGCCTCAGCCTCGCCAAAGCCTGGCCCCTGAGTGATGTCACCTTGGCAGACATCAGTGAAGACGCCCTGGATCTCGCCCGGCTGAACTCCTCAAGGCTCGGTGTCGGCGTGAAGCTGCTGCGCAGCGATCTCTTTGAAAAAATCACCGGCACCTTTGACGTCATCGCCGCCAATCTGCCCTACATCCCCAGCGCCGAAATCCCCACCCTCAGCGCCGAGGTGAAGCGTGATCCCATCCTCGCCCTTGATGGCGGCCCGGATGGCCTGCGCATCGTGGAGCGTTTCCTGAAAGACGCCCTGGCCCATCTCAATACAGGGGCACTCATCGCCCTGGAACTAGGCTACGATCAAGGCGCACCCGTGGTCGCCCTCTGCACCGAGCTTGGCTATCTCAATGCCACCACCGCAGCCGATCTGGCAGACATCCACCGCTTTGTGTTTGCGGTGGCACCGGAGCGGGTGGTGCCAGTGGAGGAGCCGGTGGTTGAGGAAGTGGAGGTTCTCTAAGTGATAGCCAACCACTAGGTCGCAATGCGGCTGCTGAGAAGCAGACGCGTGAACGCTTAAGTGATGCAGGCACTCCTGCCTGCAACCGGGTGGCCATTGGACGTTCGCTTTGCAGGCAAGAGTGCCTGCATCACTTCAAGAGCTTTACAACTCCCCCATCCCTCCCCGCTTGATCCAGTCATTCAGTGGCTCAAACTGGGTCACATCCAGAGTGATGCCGCAGCCGAAAGGGGCGGAGTTGATGGTGGAGACGTCGAGAGTTCCGTTCTCGATCTGGAGGGTGGGGAAACCGGCGGGGTGGCTGCGGTAGAGGCCTTCGTGGGTGGCGAGCACGGCGTCCTGCGTGGCGGGGGAATGCATGCTGAGGCCGCGGAAGTAGTGGTGGCCATTGCGCTCCACGTGGGTGACACCGAGAAGCGCCATGACGCTGAGGTCCTGCAGCAGGGCCACGGGGCCCACATTGGCGAGATCTTCGCCGCTGAGAATGGGGCCGCCGCGAATGACGGGCGTGCGTTTCTTGAGCAGCGCGGAGTTGGCCAGGCCTTTGACGATGCCTTTGCAGTTCTTGTGGCTGGTGCCGCGATAGCCGAGGTCCAGCGCACGAGGGAGGTCGGCCAGGGAGCCGTCGCTTTCATCGATGATCATGCCCGGGCCTTCGGTCCAGGTGCTCAGTGTGGCGGCTACATCTTCATTTAATGCCTGGGAGCGGTGCAGCGGCTGCTCGATGAGGAGCAGATTTTGGAACAGCGGTGCCAGGGCGGCATCGGCACGCAGTGTGGCGTAGAAGTCGCGGAAAGAGGCCAGATCATAGAACTGTTCGTTGCCATCCAGCGTGGCGTGGAAGCCGGAGGGGCAGTTGGCGGTGATGACGCGGGTGATCTCGCGCAGGCGCGGCAGGTCCTGCTCGGGCTTGCCGCAGACCTTGATCTTGAAATAGCGCAGGCCGTAGGCGCGGATGGTGTCCTCCAGCGTGTAGGGCAGGCCATCATCCAGCGTGCCATCGGCGGCGCTGAGGGCGTCTCCCAGGCCCACGGTGTGGCGTGCGCTGATGTGTGACAAGGGCGCGGGGGCGATGACGTCTGCCACGCGCATGCCGCGCAGCTCTTCGCGCACAGCGCCGAGGTCGATGCCGAGCACATCGGAGCGCAGCACGGCGTGCAGGGGCTGGCGCAGGGCTTTGCACAGACCGTCGAGCACGGAGCGCTCGATGAGGCTCACGCCCAGATTGGCGAGGAGGGAGGGCTGTTCCTTCACCTTGGCCCAGCTGGACTGCTCCGCATACAGGTTCTGCCACCAGCCAAAGAAGCCCGTGGGTTTCTCCGCGGCCAGCCGGGCGATACGTGAGGCGTTCTGAATGACCGAGATCATCTCTGCCAGATCAATCTCAAATGGCGTGTCCGGATTCTTGGTGAACCACTTCGGCGGCAGTCCTTCGCTGGCCAGACCGCTCACGGCTTTGCCATCCACCAGCAGATTGGCTGTCACAAAGAGATGGGGCAGTGCGCTCATGCTGGCGATGCCGTATTTAAACGGAAAGCGCGTACGCATGGGCAGCACGTGGAACTGGAAGGAAACGATGGTGAAGGTCATGGGGCGGCGAAGAATCGTCCTCGATCATAGCGCATTGTTTCAAGTTTCAGGTGACAAGTTTCACGGCGTGGCGACTCTGGGAGGATCTTGACCGCATGACGGCATCCGTTATTCATCCTCATGCACCTGTTCACGGCGCGAAGGATTCTCGCAGGCCTCGCCCTTTTGGCGAGTCTGTGGCTGATGGCCGTGGCTTTGAGGTCGGGCTGGCTGGCGGCTGCGTTTCCGGTGATCGGCAGCCAGCTGCTGTTCGTCGCATCAGTGGTGCTTACGGCACCGGACACGGCGGTGAAGATCGCGGAATGGATCGCACGACCCTTTGCGGCGCTGTTTTATCCAGACGAAGAATTTGAGAAACCGCCGCTGTCCTATGTGCTGGCGCGCAAGTACAGCCAGGAGCGCAAGGTGGACGCTGCGGTGCAGGAGTATGAGAAGATCCTGTATTACTACCCTGAGGAGCGAGACGCGTATCTGGAGCTGATCGAACTGGCGCAGCGTGTGGGGGATGAGGAACTGCGGATGAAGTATGAGGGGCTCTTGAAGGAGCGGGAGCCCCTGGAGGAAGCTAAACTTCCCAAGTAGCCATGCAGGTTTTTTCAGGAGACAGGCCATGGAACTGGGATCGAAAGTGAGAGAGGTCGTGGTGTTCTCGCGGCATCACCTGCTCATTTCCGCCCTCACCAAGCCTTTGACTTCGTCTATCTCCGCTTCGCTACGGTTCCCCGAAGGAGAAGGAGACCAAACATGTTCTCGACGGGGAGTGGGGTAACGCGTTGCGACTCCGATTGAGTGCAAAGCGCCTCAGCTCGAATCTCCTCTCCCCGTCCAGGGCTTCGCAGCTCTGGGCTTGCTTCGGGGAGAGGTTGGGTGAGGGGCCGACTACTTCACGCTGGCCTGATCGATGTCACATCGGCCATCGCAGGTGCAATGATCGAGGACGAGCAGGATTTTGCTCCAGCGCGCATGACTTGACTGTTTGACCACTTGCTTACACCAGCACCGCAGGCGTCTGCTCTTCTTGGGCTTCGATGGCGGTCAGGCGGGCCTGCTCTTCATCGAGGTCTTCGTGGATGGGCGCTGCTTCTGCGGACTCGGAGGCTTCGCCTTCGGCCTCTGCATCATCAGCGGCGGCTTTCTTTTTCCGCTTGTTCTGGTTCGGCGCTTCCAAGGCCAGCTCCTGCGCGGATTTGGCCAGGGTGCGCGTGTCCTCGGTGGTCATGCGCACGCCTACGGGCTTGCTGACGCCAAATTCCTGCATGGTCACGCCGTAGATCACATCGGCGCGGCTCATGGTGCGCTTGTTGTGGGTGACGATGATGAACTGCGAGTTGTCGATGAAGCTGTCCAGCATCTTGAGGAAGCGGCCGATGTTCGTTTCGTCCAGCGGGGCGTCGAGCTCGTCCAGCACGCAGAAGGGGCTGGGCTTCACCTGGTAGATGGAGAAGAGCAGGGCCACTGCGGTCATGCTGCGCTCGCCACCGGAAAGGAGGCTGATGGTCTGCAGCTTTTTGCCCGGGGGCTTGGCGATGATTTCGATGCCGGACTCCAGCGGATCATTTTCATCCACCAGCATGAGGTCGGCCTTGGCGGCGGGGCCGAAGAGCTCGCGGAAGTTGTTGTTAAAGAAGCCGCGCACCTGCTCGAAGGTTTCCACAAACATGGTCTTCGTGGTCTCGTTGATCTTGGCGATCACCTGCAGCAGCTCCTCCTTGGATTTCACGAGGTCGCCGTGCTGGGTGTCGAGGAAGTTGTGGCGCTCTTCGAGTTCTTCAAATTCCTGGATGGCGTCGAGGTTCACCGGGCCGATGCCTTCCAGCTTCTGGCGCAGTTCATAGACCACCTCCATGACGAAGGCCCAGTCGGGCTCGGCCTCCTGGCCGGGGATGACGACGTCATCGATGTCCACAGCATCGTCATCACGGTTGGACACAGCGCGCACCTGCGGGGCTTCTTCGGCCTCGGGTTCTTCCGTGGTCTCTTCAGCAGTGGCTTCTGCACCTTCGTTCTGGCTGCTGCTCTCTGCTGCGCTGGCAGCGCCTTTCTTGCCACGGTTGCGGTTCTTCTTCTGCTCCTCGATGGTGAGCATGAGCACGTGGTAGTCGGGCTCAAAGGCCTCGATGTGGAAGCTGTAGCGCTCCTGCACCTGGTTGATCAGGTTTTCCAGACGCAGGTCCATACGGGTCAGCGTGACTTCGGCGCGGTTGCGGGATTCATTGAGGCCGTTGAAGCTCTGGCGCAGCTGCGTCAGCTGCGCTTCCAACTGGCTCACCTGCTCAAACAATCCGGCGCGCTCCTCGGTCTTGGACTGCAGGTGCTCTTCGATCGCGGCGATGGCACCGCGCTGGGACTGGATCTGCTCCTCATAGCGGGCGCTTTCCGCCTCATTCTGCTGGATGCGCATGCGCCAGGTGTTCATCTCCTCGGAGAAGCGGTTGATGCCCGCCTGCAGCTCCTGCAGGCGCATGGCCAGCGGGGCCTTCTGGCGCTCGATGGATTGCAGGGAGCTCTGCTCCAGGGCCAGGGCGGTGCGCAGCTCGTTGAGGCGCTCGCTGGACTCCAGCTCGCGGCGCAGGAAGGACTCCATCTCGGTCTCCAGCTCGGCCTCGCGGATGCGGGAGGTTTCCAGCTGCTCCTGAGCGATGGTCACGGCCTCGCGCAGCTGCTGGATCTGGCTTTCAGAGCCGCTCATGCGCTCCTGGATCTGGTTCTGGTCCCACTCCACGCTTTCCAGCTTGGCGGTGGCCTGCTGCAGCGCACGCTGCACCACGCTCATCTTGCCCTGGAACTGGGAGAAGCCTTCGCGGGCACGCTGGGCCTGCTCGCGCAGGGAGACTTCCTCGCGCTGCATTTCCTCCAGCTGCGTGCTGGCGGTGTTTACGGCGTCCTCCTTCTCCATGTACTGGTACTCCAGCGCCTCCACCTCGGACCGGAGCTGGCGCACTTCGGCCTCACGGCGCAGGGTGGAGGAGCCTTCCTCCTTCGTAGCACCACCGGAGATGATACCATCATGTGTGATGAACTCTCCGCGCATGGTGGCGATGGCCAGATGCGGCATCTCGCGCTTCATGCGCAGGGCGGTGTGCAGGTCGTCCACGATCACCACATTGTGCAGCAGGTGGTCGATGAGACTCTGCACGCCTGTCTTCACGCGCACCTTGTCCGTGGCCCAGGTGAGGGCACCGGCTGGCAGCAGCTCGCGGTCGGCGGCGTTGCGCAGGTTGCAGAAATCATGCGGCACCAGCGCGGCGCGGCCCAACTTGTGGTCCGTCAGGCGGTCGATGATCTGCGCGGCCAGCTCGCTCTCGGTCAGCAGCACGGCCTGCAGGTGGTCTTTCAAAGCGGCCTCGATGGGGGTGATGAAGGCGGGCTCCACCTCGATGCTGCTGGCCAGCAGGCCGCGCACGCCGACGGAGTACACCTCGGGATTGTCCAGGCCGCTGATGACCTTCTGCGTGCCGACGGAGAGGCCTTCGCCTTTCTGCAGCAGCTGCTCGATGATCTCCAGGCGTGACTTGCGCTGCGTCAGGCTGCGCTGCAGTTCGTTCAGCTCATTATTCAGGGCATCGCGCTGGCGGCGGCGCTCGATGATCTCGCGGGCGCAGTCCTTGGCCTTTTCTTCGAGCTGGTTGCGCGTCTCTTCCAGTTCCTGGATGTTGCGCTGCAGTTCGTCGAATTCGATCTGGCTCGTCTCACGCGCCTGCTGCGCAGTCATGCGATCATGTGCCAGGGACTCAAAGCGCTGGCGGTCACCGGAGATCTGATTGCTGAGGGACTGGGCGCGCGCCTCGCTGGCGGCGATCTGGCCTTCAAACTGGCGGATGGACTCGCGGATGGCGCGGCGGTCGCTTTCCAGGCGATTGCGCTCCGGCAGGATGTTTTGATGCACGCTGGCGTGCTCGTTCACGGCACGCTGGCGCGTCTGGATGTTTTCAGCGATGGCGAGCAGCTGCTCGTCCGCATTCACGAGATCTCGGCGGGCCTGATCCAGCAGCTCTTCATTGGCGGCGATCTGCTCCTCATTCTGGCGCAGGCGGCCTTCGAGTTCTTCATTACGCTCGCGGTTGAATCCAATGCGGCCTTCCGCGCTCTGCATCTGGGAGCGCAGCTCCTGCGCCTGCTGGCGTGCCTGACTGATCTGGGACTCCAGAGAGTGGTAGGCCTCACGTGTTTGTGCAGCCTCAGTCTCGGCGGTTTGCAGTTTGCGCTGCAGTTCCTCGATCTGCTGCGTCATCATGCGCACCGTGTTTTCAGCCTCGGACTTCTCTCCGCTAAACTCGGTGTACTGCTTGTGCGCCAGGTGGGTGTCCAGCAGGCGGGTGTCTTCCAGCAGGGCCTGGTAGCGGCGGGCCTTGGCGGCCTGGCGCTGCAGCGTGCCCATCTGGCGCTTCACTTCGGCGATGATGTCCGCCACACGCAGGAGGTTGGCCTCGGTGTATTCCAGCTTGCGGAGGGCTTCGCGCTTCTGGGATTTGAACTTGGTGATGCCTGCGGCTTCTTCGAAAACGGTACGGCGGTCTTCCGGCTTGGAGCTCAGAAGCATGTCGATCTGGCCCTGCGCCATGATGGAGTAGGCCGCACGTCCGATGCCGGTGCCTGCGATGAGGTCGTGAATGTCCTTGAGACGGCAGACGGTGTTGTTCAGGCGGTATTCGCTGCGGCCGTCGCGGAAGACGCGGCGGGTCAGGGCCACTTCGTTGAAGTCCACGTTCAGCGACTGCTCGCAGTCCGCCATCGTCAGCGTCACTTCCGCGAGGCCCACGGGCTTGCGCTTGTCGGTGCCGTTGAAGATGACGTCGGCCATTTCATCGCCACGCAGCGCCTTGGCGGAGGTTTCACCCAGCACCCAGCGGATGGCGTCCACCACGTTTGACTTTCCGCAGCCGTTCGGCCCCACAATGCCGGTGACGCCTTTGTGAAACTCAAAGTGGGTCTTGTCCGCAAAGGACTTGAAGCCGTGAAGGGTGAGGCTCTTGAGGTACATGGCAGGAAGGGCTAAAAACGGAATGACGAAGACGGAACGCGTAAGGCACAGCGGGTGCCGGGTGGGATAGAACCATTTCACGCCAGATGCCCGCAAGAATGAAGGTGAAAATATACCTTATCTTGTGGTTGTTTAATATGACTTAAACAAGATGTGGGATTTTTGAAGGCGTTTTTCCTGTGAATAATCCTGCCCGCTGTGAACAAGTTTTCAAGGGGGGAAAAGTAGCCTTGTTGCTGTGCAACAAGGGAAGGCTCCGCCGCGAAGAAAGTGCGCGGTGGTCCCATGTGCTGGGTGTTTGCGGCAGCGCACCCCTGTTCCACAGGAACAGGACTACTTTAATACACCGCCTTGCGGTGAAACAAGAAGCTCTCCACCAGCAGCACGCCGAGCACGAGCCAGATGAGGCGCTGGGGCCAGGTGCTGAAGGCGCTGGCGGTGATGACGGGCTGGGCTGGCTGGAGGCTGTGCGCGGCATCGGCGGCGGGCGGGGCGGGCAGATTCGTCTCGGCGGCAGAGATGAGGGCGCAGGTGCCGCTGCGGTCCGGCGCGGTCTCCCAGCTGCCGATGCGCTCCAGCAAGAGCAGGCCGTGCGCGGGATCATCCGCCACATCGATGAAACTTTCGCCATTCCAGGCATGCCATTGCACGAGGTTGTCGGTGTGCAGCAGCTCTCCGGTGTGCAGGGTGCGGGTGTCGGTGAGGGCTTCGCTGTTTTCGGCACACCAGTAGATGGCATTTCCCAGCAGGAGGGGGAATGAGGGCAGGAGCGCGAGCTGCTCTGACTGCGCAGGGGAGAAGGCGGTGACGACGAGGCGCTGCCCCTGGTGCTCGCCAGCGGCAAGCACGGGCTCGGCACCGGCAAACCACAGCGGCTCGATGGAGGCGGGCAGGCTGAGCAGCGTGGTCTGTGTGACAGCAATGCGGCTGCTGCTGGCGCGGAAGAGCACGGGGTGGTCTGCCTGCACGGTGCGCACGGCATCGTGCGGCACGCTGGAGATGGCGCGCGTCTGCAGCGGGCCGGAGCCGCCCTGTGGTGTGAGGGCGATGACGGGCCTGTCCGCAGGCCACTCCTTGGGCAGCCAGTGCTCAAAGATGTACACGTCCGGCTGCTGCTTGGGCGGCCAGGCGGCAGGTGCGCCTTTCTGCATTTCGATGCGTCCGTTTTCGATCAGCGCGGAGAGCGCCAGCTCGGTGAAGGGGTCGGGCTTTTCGGCAAAGTAGGCCACGTGCAGCGGCTTGATGCGTGGCAGCGGCGCGGCGATGCCGTCGTCCCAGCCAAAGCAGTCTCCGGTGGCACGCAGGCGGATCTCCAGTAACTGGCCGCGCACGCCCTCCAGCGGCAGGATGAGCGCGCTGCTGTCCCCGGGGGCGAGATCGAGTTCGCGCAGCTGGGCGATGCGGCCTGAGATGGTGACCTCCAGCGTGGCGGTGGTCTTGGCGGCGTTGCTGGCGGCGGCGCTGACCTTCACAAAGGCCTCGTAGCGATCCCGCGTGAGCGGGCTGTGGCGGATCTGAAAGCCGGTGATGCCCACATTCAGCGGCTGCGCCAGCGCGGCGGGGATCCAGTCGATGGCGGAGGCGGAGACGCCCGGTGTGGCGGGTGCTGCGGCATCGCTGGCCAGCCAGATGCGGGAGCGGGACTCCAGATCGGCGAGGCGCTGCGCCACGGTCAGCGCGGCCTCGGGTTTTCCCTCCACGGGTAGGGGTGCCAGCTCCTCCAGAAGGCGCAGGCACTCGCGATGGTTGCGGCTGCGGGAGAGCAGCACACGGGCGCGGGAATCAAAGGCGATGAGGGATACCACAGTCTGGTCTGGCAGCGAGCGCAGGCGCTCCCGCACACGCAGCCGCGCGGCCTCCAGCCGGGTCTGGCCTTGCACGTCCCTGGCGGCCATGGAGGCGGAGCAGTCCACCACTACCACGATGGCGCTGGTGGCGTCTGCCGAGAGATTTCCGCTGGGCCGCGCCAGCGCCAGGATGGCCCCCAGCAGCACCAGCAGTGTGAGGATTAGGGAGAGCCACTTCTTAATCCGCCGCAGCCATGCCGACTCCTGATGCTCCCGCGCGAGCGATTTAAAAAACAGCAGCGTGGACACCGGTACCCGCTTGGCCTGCCTCTTGTAAAGCCACAGCGCCAGCGGAATGAGCAGCAGCCAGAGCAGGTGGAGATTGGCAGGTGCTAGGAGGCGCATGGTGGGTGGGCTGGGATTCGTCCTCGTCCTCCTACTCGAACTCGTACTCGATCAAGACGCGCCGAATGCAGAACAAGAGATGAATGGCAGATGATATGTAACGGAGAAGTTGGTGGGTACTCCATCTCGCGTCATCCAGATTGATGAAAAAATCCCAAACTTGGCTTTTTTGTTCGTCATATCTGTGACAAGCCGCGCCTCTGGAGCTCATGTGCTGGCGGTATCAGGGGGGGCTGCTTCTGTGTCAGGCGGTAGAATCTGCGGCTGGGCAGGCCGAAGATGAAGCGGTGGCAAAGGATGACGAACAGAGTGGTGAACACGAGCGAGACGAATAGATCAGCCAAGCTTTGAGTTTTGTCCGCCTTCTGGGCCCAGATGATCATCACCCGTCGCACTGTTCGCGAGATTGTGACCCACATGATGAAACCGAAGAACGCCAGATATGAAACCCCCAGTGCAAATGTGATCCGGCTCCGCTTGAATGAATGGAAGGCAGCCAAGCAGAGCAGCAACCAGAAGCTTAACAAACCAGCACGGAGAGGATGCAAAAGGCGGAAAAATGCAGAGCCTCTCTCCAAGCACTCTGAAACCGACATGCATGCAAGACCCACAAAGACCGACCACATCAACGCCAAAAGCCACCTGGTGGAGGCTGGGCGTGGGAGCGGCGGGGCATCGGGCTTCTCAGGCACCGCCACTTCACTTTGTGGCGGTGCGTAGGGATTGAGATCACCTTCCGGGTTCATGCATGGGAGATTGAAGAGAGTTTGTCCCAACCCCCTTCAATGCCTCACATGTTTTCCTGGCGCAGGAAGTTTTCCACCCAGGTGATGTCGTACTGTCCGTTCTGGAAGTCCGAGGTGGTCATGATCTTGCTCTGCAGCGGGATGGTGGTCTTGATGCCTTCGATGGTGAATTCCCCGAGGGCGCGGCGCATGCGGCGGATGGCGATGTCGCGGGTGGCGCCGGTGACGATGAGCTTGGCGATCATCGAATCATAATACGGCGGGACGGAGTAGCCGGAGTACACGTGGGTGTCCACGCGGACACCACGGCCACCGGAGGTGTACCAGAGATTGATCTTGCCAGGGCTGGGGGCGAAGTTGCGGGCCGGGTCTTCGGCATTGATGCGGCACTCGATGGCGTGTCCACGCGGCTGGGCGTCCAGCACGTGCTCGCTCAGCGGCAGGCCGGCGGCGATGCGGATCTGCTCCTTGATGAGGTCGCAGCCATAGACTTCTTCCGTGATGGGATGTTCCACCTGGATGCGGGTGTTCATCTCCATGAAGTAGAAGTTTTCGCACTTGTTATCGACGAGGAACTCGATGGTGCCGCAGTTCTCGTAGCCGATCTCCTTGCACAGCTTGACGGTGGCGTCTCCCATGCGCTTGCGCAGCTTGGCGGAGATCTTGGGGGAGGGGCACTCCTCGATGATCTTCTGGTTGCGGCGCTGCATGGAGCAGTCGCGCTCGCCGAGGTGGACCACATTGCCGTGGGAGTCTGCCACCACCTGGAATTCGATGTGGTGGGGCTTTTCCACCAGCTTTTCCATGTACATGGAGCCGTCTCCAAAGCATTTCATGGCCTCAAGGGAGGCGGCCTGGAAGCTGGAGCGCAGCGTGGCCTCGTTCAGCACGGGGCGCATGCCGCGGCCGCCGCCACCGGCGCTGGCCTTGATCATGACCGGGTAGCCGATCTTGCGCGCCCACTCCAAGGCTTCTTCTTCCGTGTGAATGATGCCATCGGAGCCCGGGGTGATTGGCATGCCGGCCTTGAGGGCGGTCTCACGGGCCACGTTTTTGTCCCCCATCATGCTGATGACGCGGGCGGACGGACCGATGAACTTGATCTTACACTGGGCGCAGATCTCGGCGAACTCGGCCTTCTCGGAGAGGAAGCCGTAGCCGGGGTGGATGGCGTCCACATTGGCAATCTCCGCCGCACTGATGATGCGGCTCATCTTCAGGTAGCTCTCGGTGCTGGGGCCCGGGCCGATGCAGATGGCTTCATCGGCGAGGTGAACGTGCATCGAATCGACATCGGCTTCGGAGTAAACGGCGACGGTTTTTACGTCGAGTTCTTTGCAGGCACGGATGACGCGGAGAGCGATTTCACCACGGTTGGCAACGAGGACTTTTTTGAACATGAGAGCGCTAGAGAGGTAGTGGAGGTCTGGCTGGCCCGGCCGCTGTCACGCGCCGGGCCCTGGAGTGCCAGGGCATCAGGAGATCGGTGGCAGTGGGGTGAACGGGGATCAGGCTTTCAACTCAAAGAGGGGCTGGCCGTACTGGACGGGCTTGCCGTCTTCCACCAGCACGCGGGCGATGGTGCCGCGCACGCCTTCGGGCTTGATCTCATTCATGACCTTCATGGCCTCGATGATGCAGACCGTGGTGTTTTCATCCACATGGTCGCCCACATTGGCGAAGGCTTTCTCGCCGGGGGCGGAGCTGCGGTAGAAGGTGCCCACCATGGGCGAATTGATCGTCGGACCCACGGCCTCAGCGGCAGAGGAGGCGGCAGGGGCCGAAGTGGCAGCGGCGGGAGCTGTCGCCGCTGGTGCGGGGGCAGGGGCGTGAGCCACAGGGGCGGCAGCGTAGGTCACGGGGGCGCCGGAGGAGGCAGGGAGGCTCTTGAGGAGCTCTTTGACGGCTTCCAGGTCGGAACCGCGACGAAGCTCAAGTTTGGCTCCGTTGCGCTCGCTGTAGAAATAGGAAACATCGTTCCCCGCCATCAACTGAACGATCTCACGTATTTGGCTGAGATCGTTCGAGGAGGACGATGCGGAAGGGGCGGGGGCGGCAGGTTTGGATTTGGTGCGTTTGGCCATGTCGGGGAGAGTGTGTCAACGAACGGACTCCGATCATACAAACTCAGCCAGAGGTGGCAACCATAAAGGCAGCCTTGACATTTAAGTTACCTCCGCCCCGTCCCTATCAAGGAACACGCGGAAATTTGGAAAAATCTGGCTTCCGCTTCTCCACGTAGGCGTTTTTGCCCTCCTTGGCCTCCTCGCTCATGTAGTAGAGAAGGGTGGCGTTTCCGGCCAGGTCCAGCAGGCCCATCTGGCCGTCGCAGTCGGCATTCAGGGCGGCCTTCAGGCAGCGCAGGGCCAGGGGGGAGTGCTGCAGCATCTCGCGGCACCATTTCAGGGTCTCCTCCTCCAGCTGCTCCAGAGGCACCACGGTATTCACCAGTCCCATGTCCAGGGCTTCTTTGGCGTCATACTGGCGGCAGAGGTACCAGATCTCGCGGGCTTTTTTCTGCCCCACGATGCGGGCCAGGTAGCTGGAGCCCAGGCCGCCGTCAAAGCTGCCCACCTTGGGGCCGGTCTGGCCAAAACGGGCGTTTTCTGCGGCGATGGTCAGATCACACACCACATGCAGCACGTGGCCGCCGCCGATGGCGTAGCCCGCCACCATGGCTACCACGGGCTTGGGGATAGTGCGGATCTTGCGCTGCACATCCAGGATGTTCAGGCGGGGCACGCCGTCATCGCCGATGTAGCCTGCATCTCCACGCACCTTCTGGTCGCCGCCGGAGCAGAAGGCCAGGGGGCCTTCGCCACAGAGGATGATCACGCCCACTTCCCGGTCCTCATGCACGATGTCAAATGCCTCCAGCATCTCTTTCACCGTCAGCGGGCGGAAGGCATTGCGCACCTTGGGCCGGTTGATGGTGATCTTGGCGATGCCGTCGCTGGTCTTTTCCAGCTTGATGTCCTTGAAGGTCTTGATGGGGGTCCACATGGGGGGAGGGGGAGTTGGCGGTGGTTTACGGTTGTTGACAGTTGTTTACGGTGGTTAACCGGAGTGCAAGGCAGGGAGGTTGACGGCGGTTTGGAAACAATCGTAAACAACGGTCAACCACTGTAAACGATTGTAAACTCAAGCGAAGCTTGTGAACGTGCGCAGCTCGGAGATACGCGCGGCGATGTCCTTGAGAGTCACCGTTTGCAGCTTGTGGGTGCTGAAGGCTTCGCAGGTGTAGCTGGCGGTCACGCTGCCGTGGACGACGGCGGTCTTGAGGTCTTCAAAGGTGGGCTTGGTCTTGCCGTTGGCAGCCAGCCAGCCAGAAAGGCCGCCGAGGAAGGAGTCGCCAGCGCCGGTGGGGTCAAAGACGCTGTGCAGCGGGTAGGCGGAGCAGGCGAAGAATTCCTCCGGCTTCTCTCCAAAGAGAAAGCTGCCGTGCTCGCCGCGCTTCACGATGACAAAGCGCGGGCCCTTGGCCTGCAGCTTGCGTCCGGCTTCCACGAGGTTGGTGGTTCCGGCAAATTCCTTGGCCTCGCCGTCATTGATGACGAGGAGGTCGATGCGCTTGAGCACGTCGTGCAGGCGTTCATTGGCGATGTTGATCCACAGGTCCATGGTGTCAGCTGTGACGAAGTCGGCCTGGATCTGGTCCAGCATCTGCATCTGGTTGTCGGGGCTCATGTTGGCGGCCACGGCCACCTTGGCGGCCTTGGCGGCGGCGGGGAGCTTGGGCTGCCACTGCTCCAGCACATTGATGCCCACCTTGTGGGTGGTACGGTTGTTCATGTCCTCATGGTACTCGCCGGTCCAGGTGAAGGACTCACCTTCGCTGCGCTCCAGGCCGTCCAGGGTGATGCCGCGTGAGGCCAGCATGTCGAGGTGGGGCTTGGGGAAATCATGGCCGATGACGCCCACGAGGTGGATGGGCTGGCAGAAGATGCTGGCGGCCAGCGCGGCATAGCTGGCGGAACCTCCGAGCAGGTTCTCCTGGGCATCCTGCGGGGTTTTGACGTTGTCGAGGGCGACGGTTCCGGCGATGACGACTGACATGAGCGTGATTTTGTGGTTAAGTAATTGGGGTACAGTTAGTCCTTGCCACGCCGTCTGCGTACTTTTAACGGTACTACAGGTCAGCGGGGCCGCGGATTATCGGTTCCGCCTCCGCTGTGTCAATTGCCACTCCGCCACTCTTTCATGCGTCTGAAACTGCTGCTTTTCATGCTCATCCTGCTGCCCATGGCCACAGGAGTGCATGCTTGGCTCTTTTGCCGGGACAATCTCCCGCTGCTGACGCAGGATGCGGTGGAAAGGCTGAAAGCCGCCGGGGTGCGGGATCCGGTGGTGGAGGTGCGGTTCTTTGACCTGGCCGTGTCTGGAGAGGCGCCGGACCCGGCAGCACGGCAGCGTGCGCTGGCCTCCCTGCGTGAGCTGGCCCCCATGCGGCTGAAGCCTGGCGCAGAGCATATCGTGGTGCGGGCCAGCCTCGGCTCCCGGCTGGATGGCGGTACGCTGCACCTCAGCGGCTGGTTTCCGCAGGGGGATGAGATCAAAAACCTGAAACGTCTGCTGTCGGACCTGCGTCCGGACCTGAAGCTGGACACGAAGGCGCTGCACACCTCCGGCGAGGTGAGATGGTCGGACGGGGTGAAGCCGCCGCTGACCACGGCCAGCCCGCTGCTGAAGCCGCTTATCGACACCCTGCGCGTGCCAGCCGAGCTGCACATTCACGCCACAGAGGACGCCATCGTCCTCAGCGGCCTGCTGCCGGACACCGCGCTGAAGGCGGAGCTGGTGGCCGCGCTGGCAGAGACTGCCGCAGGGCGTGTGGTGGACCCCGCTGCACTGAAGGCCAGCCCGCATGTGCAGACAGCCGCCTTTGCTAGGACGCAGCAGCTCGCGGCTTTTGTGAGCGGCTACTTCAGCGTGCCCGGCCCGCGTTCCTTTGATATTCGGAGCGATGGCGTCCCGCACCTCAGCGGCATGGCCACCCGCCAGCTGGAGAGCGTGTGGCTGGCGCTGCTGCGGCCGGTGACGGGCGCTGCAAAGGTGGATGCGCAGTTTACGCTCCTGCCCTCAGTCTATCATTTTCCAGGGTATCGAGTACAGTCCAAGATTTCTCCGGAATCGCTGAAGCCGCTGCGCGAGATCCTGCGTGCCAGCGTCATCCTGTTTGATGTGGGCTCGGCACATATACTGCCGCAGGAGCAGACAGAGCTGGCGCAGCTGGCCCCCACGCTGCTGGCTGCGGGCCCGGCGCTGAGGCTGGTGATAGGTGCACATCCGGACCCTTCTGCTCCAGCTGGAGCTGAGAAGGCTCTGGGCCAGGCGCGTGCCGAGGCCGTGCTCTCCTTTCTGGTGCACCAGGGGGTGCCTGCCTCAGACATCAGCGCCACTGTTTTTGATTCCGTGCCTGCAGGCTCTCCAGCCGCACCGGCCAGTCCGCGCAGCGTGGAACTCCTCGTCAAATAACTCCAGCTCATGAAATTTGATTTTGAATCCCTCACCGCCGAGCCGCTGATCTACATGCTCATGCACAGTGGCGCGTTTGTCTGCGTGCTGGGGGGCATCTTTTTCATCGTGGGCATGCTCTTTGGTTTTGCCACCTGGGGGCGCTATAAGCGGCAGACGAAAGCGCTGCTGAAAGAGGTGGAGTCCATGAAGGGGGAGATCGCAGACCTGAAGCGCAAGATCGCCGACCATGCGGTGAAGTCCGGGCCGGTCATCGCCATGGCCACAGAGACCATCCACATGCCCAAGAAAGAAGCCTCCGCCGCGCCTGCTGCGGAGGCGGTCCCCGCTGTGACGACACCACCTGCTGCAACGGCTGTAGTCAAGGCTCCGCCTGCGGCTGTAAAAGTGCCCCCACCTGCCAGTCTCAATCTCATCAAGCCCAAGGCGGTGTCGCCGCCTGCACCGGCAGAGTCGGTCTCAGCTCCCGCTTCTTCTTCTTCTTCTTCTTCTTCTTCTTCAGAGCCCGCCAAGGCCAACCCATGGGTGGCATCTTCGCCGTCCGAGCGGCACGTCTCGCCTCTGGCTTCCATCATTGCCACGCACCCGCATGAGAGGGATGACGAAGGCAGTGCTGAGGCGGAGGCCGTCGCCATTCCGAGCGAGCTCTCGGTGTCGCCCCTGCCGGAAATCGAAATCCACGCCGAGCCGGAGATCAAACCTGAGAACAAGATCCAGCCTGAGCCTGTGATCTTGACGGAAACTGCGATCAAGCCGATGGAGGATTCCAAACTGGGCTCCGTGTATCAAACGCGGCCCGAAAAGGTGGATGACCTCACGGCGCTCAATGGTGTCGCTCAGGGCTTGGAGCAGCGGCTCAATGAGCTGGGTGTCTACACCTACGCGCAGATCGCCGGGTGGAATGAGGATCATGTACGCGAGTTCTCCAGCCGCCTCGCCTTTAAAGACCGCATCCAGCGCGAGCAGTGGGTGGAGCAGGCCGCCAAGCTGGCCGCTGGCGGGAAAAAGGCAGCCTGACAAACAGCTGGCAAGTGAACGGCTGCAACCGATGCCCGTGGGGTGGGTTCAAGCCACGCATGAGCACGCGCCTCACCCTCTTTGTTCTGTTTGCCTCCTCCATGATCGGCAGCGCCGCCGACTGGCCGCGCTTTCGCGGGCCGAATGGCAGCGGCATCGCTCCCGATGACAAACCTGTGCCTGTGGAGTGGAGCGCCACAAAAAACCTCAAGTGGAAGACCACGCTGCCCGGCCCGGGTTCCTCCAGCCCCATCGTGGTGGCAGACCGCATCTTCGTCACCTGCTGGAGCGGCTACGCCACCGATGGCCCGCAGTCGGCGGGAGACATCACGGCTTTGAAGCGCCACCTCGTGTGCGTGGACCGCACCACCGGCAAGATCCTCTGGGACCAGTCTGTGCCTGCCAAGCAGCCCGAGGAGCGCTACGGTGGCATGTTTGCCCAGAACGGCTACGCCAGCCACACCCCTGTGTCCGATGGCAAAAGCGTCTTCGCCTTCTTTGGCAAATCCGGCGTGCATGCCTATGACCTCGAAGGCAAGGAGCTGTGGCAGGCCGATGTGGGAGACTGGGACGACCGCCGCGGCTGGGGCAGCGCCTCCAGCCCCATCCTGCACGGAGATGTGCTCATCGTGCCCGCGCTGGTGGAGAGCCAGGCGATGTACGGCTTTGATAAAAACACCGGCAAGCAGCTGTGGAAAGCTCCCTCCGAAGGCTTTGCCGGCACCTGGGGCACGCCAGTCCTCGCCGGAGCGGATCTCGCCATCGCCGTGCCCGGAGAGGTGTGGGGCTTCAATCCCGACACCGGCAAGCTGCGCTGGTACGCCACCGGCCTGCAGAGCGACTCCGTGTGCAATAGCGTCGTGACCGATGGCAGCGCCGTCTTCGCCATGAGCGAGCGCGGCGGCGGCTCCGTCGCCATCAAGGCCGGCGGCAAAGGAGACGTCAGCGCCACCAACACCCTGTGGACCGGGCCCAATGGCTCTCGCATCGCCACCCCCGTGCTCTATGACGGCCGCCTCTACTGGATCAGCGGCACCATCGCTACCTGCCGCGATGCCAAGACCGGCGTGGAGATCTACAACGAACGCATCGAATCCTCCGGCGGTGGCACGACCACTGCCGCCGCGCCTCAGGGCGGCGGTCAGGGCTTCGGCGGTGGACGCCGTGGAGGTGGAGGCGGTGGAGACTATGCCTCCCCCGTCGTCGCCAACGGCCACCTCTACCATGTCAGCCGTCGCGGTGAAGTCCTCGTCGCCAAACTCGGCCCCAAGTTTGAACTCATCTCCCGCAACACCATCGAAGGCGACACCTCCGACCACAGCGCCACTCCGGCGATCAGCAGCGCGCAGTTGTTTCTGCGCTCGGCGAAGACGCTGTATTGCATTGGGGAGTGAGGCGCAGGAAATTTTGGAGTGCGGCTGCGAAGCTGCCGCTTTTGAGCGTCTCGTGGTCTGATTGGCAAGCAAGAGGTGCGGGAGCTTTGATGGTGCCGTGAAGGATGGAGATGGTGCGCATGGTGCTTTCCTATTATGTAACCAAGTTATGCTTGGAAAGCCACATACGGCCCGTGCATACTCGTCTCCGAATGGAAAAAGCATGACCACCTTCCGCCCATTATTAATGATTGTAATCTGGATGGCTTTGGGGGCGCAGGCAGGCGTGCGTGCTGAGGAAAATCAGCCCGGCTATGCCTCTCTGCTGATCCCATTGAACAAGTCGCCGGAGTTTGCCACGGCTCTGCTTCGACAGGTGGAAAAGGTGATGACGCCAGTGGCATCCGCGAAGCAGAGGCGGGCCGCAGTCTCCAGCTTCGTGACCCGAGAAGGCTGCTACGTGCTGCATGGGGATCTCTTCGCCAACGGGCAGCACTTTGTGCTGATGGAGTTTCGGGTGGATTCCTCGGTTGAGAATCCGGCGACCGAGGAAACGGTGGTGGGTCTCGCGCGGCTGAATGAGGGGAGGTGGGAGCTGTGCACGCTGCTGGACGTTGCTCCCATCTGGCGGCCCAAGGGATGGAAGGCAAGCGATGGCGATTATCTGCCCATCACACCCGCAGAGCGGCCCTTTGAGCTTCAAGACTTGTTTGGCGATGGCGTGCCTGAAGTGATTCTGGTGGCCGATGTGCACAAGTACTGGCAGCAGTATTTTGTATTTCGCTGGCATGCCAAGGCAAAGGTGCTCACGTGTGTTGCCGACTCCATGCGCAAGCCAGTGCGAAGCGGGAATTATTTGATCTTGTATTCCAACTCGGGCCGTCGCGCCATCTGGGAGGAGTGGTCGTTCTGCCAATGGGAAGGACACAGGCTCATAGAAAAAGTCTCATGGCATGAGGAGGTGCCGCACAACGCCCCTGAGAAACCCTTCATGCTGGCAAAATGTACGAACCCCGACGGCACGGAGCTTGAGCTTAAAGTGAATGATCGAGAGTGGCTTTCTGACACGGAATCAGTGTATCAGATCACGCGGCAGGAAAAGCCCTTTGCAAGAGTGACATTCAAGTGGAGCCGGACGTTAGTCGCTGTCACAGCCGATGGATTTTATCCTTCAGGCGAAGAGTCGGCGTATCTCTATGAAAAACTCTCGGGGCTGCCCCGGAAACTTTATCCTGGGCTGGAAAATCAAAAGCGGATTAAATCGCTGGAAAAATCAGTGAAGATTCATGTCGAGGGTGAGCATGAGGCTCGGGAGATGCTATTTCCTCGATGACTGAGTCTCACCGCCACTCGTGCTTCGGATACCTCCCCCGCAGCTGCGCCTTCACTGCCGGGTAGCCCTCGCGCCAAAACCGGCCAATATCTCCCGTTGTCTGGATCGGCCTTTGCGCGGGTGAGAGGAGGTGCACGGTGACGCTGATGCGGCCGGCGGCGACTTTGGGGTTTTCGTTCACGTCGTACATCTGCTGGAGGACGACGCTGACGCTGGGGGGCTGCTTTTCGTCATAAACGATGCGGGCGGTCTTGCCGTTTTTCAGGGCGTAGCGTTCGGGGGCGTATTTGTCGAGCAGCTCGCGCTGACTGTGGCTGAGCCACTGGTGCAGGGCAGGGAAGATGTCCCGGTCTTTGAGCTGGCGGTAGGCGATGCAGCCGGTGCAGACCTGCTCGATGATGAGGTGCCTGTCCTCCTCGCCGATGGCGGGGATTTCGAGGTCGGGCATCCATTTGGAGAGGCAGTTCACACGCGTGATCCACTGCTCCACTTTCTCGTTCCAGTTGGTGAGTTGCAGGCGCCCTGCGATGACTTCCGCAGCGAGCAGGCTGGCGGCGGTGGATTCATCGGGCTCGCCGCGCTCGCGGCTGCTGAGCACGAGGCTGCGGAAGCGCACCTCCTCCAGATTCATCACGCGGCGGTTCACCGCGTCATACGCGGCGCGGTTGCCAGTGGTAAAGTCTTCGGGGAAGAGCTCGCGCAGCCACTCCTCCTCGATGCGGGTGCAGTTGTTGAGCTGCACGGTGAGCGCCTTGCCCTGCACCTCCACGATCTCGGAGGCGACGATGAGGCGCGGCGGGCGGATGTGCGCATCCTTGCCCAGATGGCCGCTGTAGCCTCCGGCCAAGCGGTAGATGCGGCTGCCGGTGCTGGTCTCCACGCCCAGGTGATCGCTGAAGGCGGCGAGGAGCGTGCGGGCGAGTGCGGTGGGATCTGCCACCTCGTCATTGATGGGCAGGCCGGAGCGTTTGGCGAGCTGGAGAAACTGATCGGCGCTGCGGGCGGCCTCGCGCGAGGCGGTGGCGTGGATGCCGTAGCGGGCGCAGTCGTCAGGGTTGAAGTTCATGGCCTCGGCGCGGATGAAGGCGCGCAGGATGGCCTGGAATTCGGTGATGTCGTCGTGCTCCCAGAGGTCTTCGTTTTTGTGGGAGGCGTTGTTTTTGCCCACGAGCAGGATGTCGCGCCCCTGTGCGGCAGCGGCGCAGAGCGTGGCCTCGCGCAGGCAGCCGAACTGCGCTGCAGCGAGCAGCATGCGGGAGAAGCGCGGATGCAGCGGGAAGCGGCTCATCTGTTTTCCCAGCGCTGTGATGCGTCCTTCGTGATCGAGCGCGCCGAGATCGTGCAGAAGATTCTCCGCGCGGGATTGAGAGGCGGGCGTGGGTGGCTCGAACCAGTCGAAGGGCTCGCGTGAAAGCACGCGCAAGGCGAGCAACGCCTCGCTCAAATCGAGGCGCTGCACTTCGGGCAGTTCGCTCTCGGGCCGCAGCAGATGCTCGCGCTGCGTCCACAGTCGCACAGCGATGCCGGGGCCAAGACGGCCTGCACGTCCGGCACGCTGCTCGGCGGAGGCTCGGCTGATCTTTTGCACAGTCAGCGTATTGATGCCACGGCGCGGATCATACGAGGCGGTGCGGGCCAGCCCGCCATCCACCACGGCGCGCACGCCTTCGATGGTGAGGGAGGTTTCAGCCACATTGGTGCTGACGATGATCTTCGGCTGCTCACCGGGCGTCACGGCGGCGTCCTGATCCTGTGGTGTCAGCTCGCCATGCAGCGGCACCACACGACGGCCCCGGGCAAAGCTGCGGCCCTGTATGGCGGCGATGGTCTTCCGGATCTCATGACCGCCGGGCATGAAGACGAGCATGTCTCCGCTGAAACCCGGGGAATTGGCGAGGTCTTCGCAGGCACGCGCGGCCTGATCCCAGATGGGCTCGGGGTAGCCGGTCTTGAGTTGGAGCGGGGCCTGGTAGTGCACCTCCACCGGGAAGGTGCGGCCTTCGGATTCCAACAGCTTGGAGGGCTGCATGAAATCCACCAGCGGTCCCGGCACCAGCGTGGCGGACATGACGATGATCTTCAAATCCGGCCGCCGTGTGCGCTGAAGCTGGCGCGCAAAGGCGAGCACGAGATCGCCATCGAGATGGCGCTCATGGAATTCGTCGATGACGATGCAGCCCACCCGCTCGAGCTGCGGGTCTTCCAGCATCTGCCGCAGCATCACGCCCTCCGTCACATAGCTCAGCCGCGTCTCTTTGCTGGTGATGTTTTCAAAGCGCACCTGGTAGCCCACTTCGCCGCCGAGGCGTGCATTGCGCTCACGCGCCACACGCTGCGCCAGCATGCGTGCAGCGATGCGGCGCGGCTGCAGCACGATGCAGCGCTTTCCTTCCGGCAGCAGGCCGGAGTCCAGCACGAACTGGGGGATCTGCGTGGACTTGCCGGAGCCTGTGGGCGCTTTGATCAGCAGATTGGGCAGCGCCGGGTCAAGCAGAGCGGCGGTGAAGGTCTGGCGGAGTTCAAAGATGGGCAGGGTGGCTGGGCTAGACATGGACTGCCATGTGTTGGCCCATGATTGCCATCAAATACACGAAAAAATGATCCTGTTGGCGCTCAATAATTCAGCGTCAGCATGCAGTAGCCAAAGTCGGCATCGTCACTCGGGCCGGTGGCGGCGAGGTAGGCTCCGGCAAAGAAGTGGGAGTAGCCGAGCAGGAGATCGAGGTGCGGGGTCAGCTTGGTGCTTACGGTCAGGTCCAGTTCGCATCCGGCGTGGCTGTTGGCATTGGGGCTGATCGGCCGCACGGTGGTGGTGCCGTTGGCGCGGTACCAGGCATCTCCGGTGGTGGTCAGCCAGAAGGAGTGGAAGTCCAGCGTGGTCTTGGTCTTGGGGGTGGGATTCGCGGCCAGACGCAGCGCCAGGTTCTGCATGTTCTGCCAGGAGAAGAGGTCCATGAAACCGTAGGGCGGATGGTTGGTGGGGAAGAGGTTCTGGAAGGTGTGGGCGTGGCCGTCGTTGGGGTTGCTGTCGCCGCTGCCTGCGCTGTACTCGATCGCGAGGCGGGGCTTCCACGGGCTTTTAAGCCAGTTGTAGCCGCCTTCCAGATGGTAGGCGTAGGCGGTGAGGGATTTGCCGCTGAGCTGCCCCACCTGGCCCACGAGCTCCACGGTGTAGTCCCAGCCGCGCAGCTTGGTGGGGTCTCCCTTGTGACGTGTGCCGAAGGTGACAAAATTGGACGTGCCAGCGGTGTTTTCCTCATGCAGATGAAAGGCGTAGATGTCAGTGGTCTGGAAGGGGATGGCCTTGCTGCTGAAATACAGGCCGCTGAAGAACTGATTGCGCGAGGCGGAGTCGTTGATCCAGTCTGACACATTGAACTGCGAACGGCGGATGCGCACCACGCTGGAGGTGAAGGCATCCAGCCACCACGTCGGGGCCTGGTAGTGCAGCTTCACAGCGTCAAAGGTGCGGCTGAAGTTCTGCCATTCCAGCGGGCCGACGAGGCGCTCGTCTCCATACATCAGCACCTGCCGGCCTGCCTTGACACTGAGCCCGGTGGCCTTGCCGATCTCGATGCTGGCCAGCCGGAGGTCAAAGCTGTCGTCTCCCTCCGCGCCGTTTTGCAGCGGCACGTTGGCGCGTTTGGAGAAGGACTCGCGGGTGTCCTGCCCCTGCAGGGCGATGCGGATCCACTCTTCCGGCTGCCACTCCACGCCGAGGCGCACGCGGGAGAGCACAAAGGTGTCGTCCGTGACGGAGTTCCTGCCGGAGTTGAAGTCGTAGGTGTTGTTGCGCGTCTCGGCGCGGGTGCGGGCCTGGAAGTTCCACTTGAGCTGATCGGCGATGCCTTCGGCGCAGGCGTGGGAGGCCATGAGCAGCAGTGCGGGCAGGAGCAGGGAATGGCGCATGCGGCATTTTTGATGCATCCATGGGAATAACGGAAATAGACTCTCGGCATGGCGTCCATGCTGGATGGTTATAGAAAAGCAGCCATGCCGTGACGGCATCAAAGCCATAGCGAAATGAGATTTTAGTTATGCATGGCAGGCGCGTATCCATTGCCGCCCCTGAGGCACCACTCATCATGAACTACGACGCGCTTATCATCGGTGCCGGGCCTGCGGGCTCCTCCGCAGCAGCCATCCTGGCCGAATATGGCCACAAAGTGCTCATCCTCGAACGCGAGAAATTTCCACGCTACCACATCGGCGAGTCGCTCATCCCCTTCACCTACGGCCCGCTGCAGCGGCTGGGCATGATCCCAAAGATGAAGCAGTCCCACTTTGTGAAGAAGTACAGCGTGGCCTTTGTGCAGCCGAGCGGCAAGGCCTCGCAGCCCTTCTATTTTTTCAACCGCTATGACCGCGAGAGCGTGGCGCAGACGTGGCAGGTGCTGCGCTCTGAGTTTGACCAGATGCTGCTGGACAATGCACGCGAGAAAGGCGCGGAGGTGCTGGAGGAGATGACGGTGCTGGAGCTGATCAAGGAAGACGGCCGCGTGGCGGGCGCACGTGCCAAGGATAAAGACGGCAATGTCTCCGAATACCGCGCCAAGATCACGCTGGACTGCACGGGCAAGGAGGCATTCACCGCCACGCGCAACGGCTGGCGCATGCGCGACCCCTACCTGAACAAGGTGGCGGTGTGGACGTACTACAAGGGTTCCACCCGCGAGCCCGGCATCGACGAAGGCCAGACGATGGTGGCCTACATTCCTGACAAGGGATGGTTCTGGCACATCCCGCAGCACGATGACATGGTGAGCGTGGGCGTGGTGGCGGAGGGCAAGTACCTGACCCGTGGCGGCGTGAAGGACCCGAAGGAAATTTTCAATCGTGAGGTGGAGGAAAACCAGTGGATCAAGGAGCACCTGGGCACGGGTGTCTCGAATGGCGAATACCGCATCACCAGCGAGTACTCGCACCACGCGCGGCACTGCGCCAGCCCCGGCCTGCTGCTGGTGGGGGATGCCTTTGCATTCCTCGATCCTGTTTTCAGCAGCGGTGTGATGCTGGCTCTGAAGTGCGGGGTGCTCTCCGCTGAAACCATCCATCAGGGGCTGCTCGACGGTGATCTTTCTCCGGCACGTTTTGCAGACTACGGGGCGGCGATCCGCCAGGGCGTGGAAAACATGCGCAAGCTCGTGTACGCCTTCTACAATCCGGATTTCTCCTTCCGCGAGGTGATCAAGCGCTTCCCGGATGCCGGCGGTGCCATCACCGACTGCCTGTCTGGAGATGTGAACAAGGACTTCAGCGTCCTCTGGAGTCAGATCCGTGAGTTTGTGCCGCTGCCGGAAGATCTGCCCTACGGCGAGCCGCTGGCGGCGTGATCCTGGCCAGACAGCCTATTTCCCCCCCAAGCCTTTCCAGTGATGAAACGCACCGCCTCCTTCTACATCATTGTTCTTGCCCTGGTGGGCATTGGCATTTTTACGGTGCTGCATCTGGGCGCCACGCTGCCTGCACCGCAGGCTTCAGCAGAGCTGCTGCACAGTGCTGCGGCAAAAGTGAAACCGGTTGGAGCACCTGTGCAGGCGGGCATGCTGGCGGGACTGAAGGAGAATCTGAACGAGCCGCTGAGCCACCTCTTTGTGCAGCTGCTAGTGATCATTGCGGTGTCACGGCTCACAGGCACGCTGTTTGCGCGCTGCGGCCAGCCTTCAGTGGTGGGGGAAATGGCAGCGGGCATTTTGCTGGGGCCGTCGTTGTTTGGCATGCTGGCGCCGGAGGCCTTCCAGTTTGTTTTCCCGACGACATCTCTCGGCGTGCTGAAGATGCTGAGCCAGATCGGCGTCTGCCTGTTTATGTTTGTGGTGGGCATGGAGCTGGACACTGGCCATGTGCGCAAGAAGGCGGACGTGGCCGTGGTGGTGAGCCACGCGAGCATTGTGATCCCTTACTTCCTCGGCGTGGTGCTGGCTTACTTCTTGTACAGCCAGCTGGCGCAGCCGGGAGCCAGCTTCACAGCCTTCGCGCTGTTCATGGGCATTTCGATGAGCATCACCGCCTTTCCGGTGCTGGCGCGCATTTTGCAGGAGCGCGGGCTGACCAAGACTTTTCTGGGCAGCACGGCCATCACCTGCGCTGCCGTGGATGATGTCACGGCCTGGAGTGTCCTGGCTTTCGTCATTGCCATTGCACGTGCCACCAGCGTGGCGGCTTCTGCCTTGAATCTGCTGCTGGTGTTTGCCTTCATAGCCGTCATGATCTGGGGAGTGCGCCGTGCGCTGCCGCGCTGGCTGGGCAGCGCCATGACAGAGCATGCAGACCCCTCCAAGGGCGTGCTGGCCACGGTGATCTGTGTGGTGGTGGGTGCGGCGCTGGCCACGGAAGTCATCGGCATTCACGCGCTGTTTGGCGCTTTCCTCGCAGGGGCCATCATGCCTGAGATGGGCGGCTTCCGCCAGAAGCTCAGCGTGCGGGTGGAAAATTTCAGCTCCGTGCTGCTGCTGCCTCTTTTCTTTGCCTTCACCGGCCTGCGCACACAGGTGGGGTTGCTCAATGACGTGCAGGGCTGGGCGCTGTGCCTGGGCATCATCGCCGTGGCTACTGTTGGCAAGCTGGGCGGCAGTGCCATCGCGGCGCGCTGGAGCGGGATGCGCTGGAGCGAATCCCTGCAGCTCGGCGCGCTGATGAACACCCGCGGGCTCATGGAGCTGATCGCGCTGAACATCGGCTATGATCTGGGCATTCTCTCGCCGCGCATTTTCACCATGCTTGTCATCATGGCGCTGGCCACCACGATGCTGACGGGGCCGCTGCTGACCTTGTTTGGCAGCAGGCAGGGGGTGATGGACGATTCACACAAACCTCTGGCTGCATGAGCGTGACCTCACGCCGGACACCCGCGCCGGAGAAGGGCGCGCGCCTCATCTGCACCACCCATGAACGCCATGAATGCTGAAACCAACGCCATCTATGACGTCATCGTCATGGGCGGTGCACTTTCCGGGGCCGCCACCGCCACGCTGCTGCTGCGGCACAATCCGGGCATCCGGGTGCTCGTTCTGGAAAAGAACGAAAGGCTGGGCCGCCGCGTGGGAGAGGCCACGGTGGAGGTCAGCGCCTACTTCATGGGCAGGGTGCTGGGCCTCACGCAGTACCTCAATGAGTCCCACATCTGCAAGCAGGGCCTGCGCTTCTGGTTTGCCAGCAAGGACACGGCCTCCATCGCCGAGGCCAGCGAGCTCGGCTCCAAATACCAGGTCAAGCTCCCTTCCTACCAGCTTGATCGCTCCACCTTTGATGAGGAGGTGCTGCGCCGTGCCTGCGCTGCCGGAGCCACGCTGCTGCGACCGGTCACCATCAACAGCGTGCAGCTTGAAAGCGGCGGCCTGCAGACGGTGACATACCGCCAGGGAGACGTGACACACACGGTGCAGGCGCGCTGGATCGTGGATGCCTCCGGCGTGGCCGCGCTCATCGCCCGCAAGAACGGCTGGTGGAGGTCAAACACCGAGCATCCCACCACCGCCGCGTGGTCGCGCTGGAAAGGCGTGCGCGACTGGGACGGCCGTGAGCTGGCGGAAAAATACCCGGAATGGGCCGCCGCGCTCTACTGCGTGCGCGGCACGGCCACCAACCACGTCATCGGCGATGGCTGGTGGAGCTGGTGGATTCCGCTGAAGGGCGGAGACATGAGTGTGGGCGTGGTCTTTGACCAGCGTGTCGTCGATTTCGCGCAGGACGGCGGCAAGGTGGGCGAGCGGCTGAAAGCCTTCCTCATGAAGCACCCCGTCGCGCGCGACCTGCTGGAGAGCGCCCAGTTTGATGAGAGCGATGTACACTGGCGCAAGAACCTCGCCTACTACAGCACCACCTTTGCCGGAGACGGCTTTGTGCTGGTGGGAGACGCCGCCGCTTTCATGGACCCCTTTTACAGCCCCGGCATGGACTGGATCTCCTACACCACCAGCAGCGCGGCGAATCTGATCACACAGCAGCGCAGAGGGGCCTCCATGGCCTGGCTGGTGCCGGAGTACAACCATACCTTCTCCACCAGCCACCGCTGCTGGTTCCGCGCCCTCTACAAGGACAAGTATGAGTACATGGGCGAGTTTGATCTCATGGACCTGGCCTACCGGCTCGATCTCGGTTTGTACTACTGGGGCGTGGCACGTCATCCGTTTGAGCAGGGGGACAAAGCCCTCCACACACCGCCCTTTGCCACCGGGGAAGGCCTGATCTACAAAATCATGAGCACCTACAACCGGCGCTTTGCCCAGATCGCCCGCCGTCGCCGCCGTGACCAGGAGCTCGGCAAAACCAACCGCAACCGCCGCAGCCTCATCCGGGGCTTCAGGATTCACCGCCATGACGCCATCAAACTCTTTGGCATGCTGGCCGAGTGGGCGGTGCTGGAGCTAAGGGAAGGCTGGAAGAGCTGGGGAGAGACAGCCGAGGATGTGGCCGCCTCTCATCTGCCGCCACAGACGGCGCCCTCAGTTGTCTGAGGGCGCATGGGAGTGGGCCTCGCGTGGTTGCATTCACGGCGGATCAGCTTTGCGGCGCCTCTGGCCGGTCCTTCGTTCAAGGCTTAGTCTGCACTCACGTAACTGCTTTTCAGAAGCCCAGCTGAGGCTCGGCGTCGGGCTCAGGTTCGGGCTTGTAGGTGCCGGAGCCGACGAGGCGCTCAAAGATGGGAGAGGCCATGAGGGTGGTGACCACCGCCATGATCACGAGTGTGGCAAAGAGCCCCTCGGAGATGATCCCGCGCTGCAGGCCGATGTTGATGATGATCAGCTCCATGAGGCCGCGGGCGTTCATGAGGATGCCGATGCCCATGGCCTCGCGGCCGGAGATGCCGGTGGCGCGTGCAGCCAGCGTGCAGGCGATCCATTTGCCCAGCACTGCGGCCACCAGCACGGCCAGGCACATGCCCCAGAGGTACCAGGTGTTGAGCAGGCCGATCTTGGTGTTGAGACCGGAGTAGGTGAAGAAGAGCGGCAGCAGCAGCGCCACAGCCAGCGGCTGAATGCGGGCGCAGAGATCCCGCACCATGACGCCGCGTGGCATCACCGCGCCCATGATGAATGCACCAAACACGGCGTGCAGACCGATGAGGTCCGTGAACCACGCGCCGAGTGACATCATGGCGAGGGCTATGACGAGGCCCGCGTCGCTGAGCTTTTCCTTTTCAATGAGCAGGGTCGAGAAGCGCGCAAGCAGCGGGCGGATGATGAAGAGCGCCACGGTGACGAAGCCCAGAGCACCACCGATGTTGTAAAGCGCGTGGCCGATGTTGTTGTCAAAGCTGGCGAGCACGACGGCCAGGAGGATCCATGCGGTGGCGTCATCGATGGCACCCGCGCCGATGGCCACGGTGCCCATGGTGGTCCCGGCCAGGCCTTTGAAATGGATGATGCGCGCCAGCATGGGAAAGGCGGTGATGCACATGGACGCGCCCAGGAAGAGCATGGCCTCCATCAGCGAGGTCTTCTTGGGGAAGAGCTCCGTGTGGTGAAACAGCACCCAGGCCAGCCCTGCACCCAGAAGGAAAGGAGTGACCATGCCCGCGATGGAGACGGCCACGCTGCTCTTCAGCCGCTTGCTGACGATGTCCATGCGAAACTCCATTCCCACGATGAACATGTACAGCGCCAGACCGAGCTGCGATGCGGGGAAGAGGTAGCAGGAGGTGTCCCGCAGCTTCTGCGCCTTGTCCCAGGGGAAGAGCCACTGCTGCCACTCCGGGGCCAGCATGCCAAAGAGTGATGGCCCCAGAAGCACACCCGTGATCATCTCCGCCACCACCTGCGGCTGGCCAAAGCGCGCCGCGATGGCGCCCACCACACGGCAGGCCAGCAGGATGACGGCGATCTGGAGGAAAAACTGTACGGCGAGAGAGACGTTGTTCATGATATTCACACCATACATGCCCCCGTTGTTGCAGTAACGAAAATAGAGTTTCGCTATGCGTTTGATGCCGAACCGTTATACTGCGCGCCAGCATGGAACTGCGACATTTGAAATACTTTCAGGCCGTGGCCGAGGAGCTGAGCTTCTCGCGTGCGGCACGCCGGCTCCGCATCGCCCAGCCTGCGTTAAGCCGTGCCGTTCAGGAGATGGAGCGCGAACTGGGCGCGCAGTTGATCGAGCGTGAGCGCCGCTCGCCGCGCCTCACACCTGCGGGCGCCGTGCTGCTGCATGAGACTGGGCTCATCCTGGAGCGGCTTGATGAGGCCATGCGCCGTGTGCACCGCACCGCCAAGGGGGAGGAGGGCGAGCTGCGCCTCGGCTACATCGGGCCGCCCACGCGTCCGTTTCTCGCGCGCCTGCTCAAAGAATACGGCAGGCGCTATCCGCGTGTGACGGTGATCCTGGAGGAGCGGACACCGGAGCGTGTGTGGGAGATGGTGTCCAAGGGGCGGCTCTCCGTAGGCCTGACGCGGCCCGTGCTGGCGCATGAGGCGCTGGGCCTGCAGACCCTGCTGCTGCGGGAGGAGAAATTCTGCGCCGCCGTGCCGCTGGATCATCCCTGGGCCCGGCTGACCTCGCTGCCCTGGAAAAAGCTGGCCGGTGAGCCGCTCGTCATCCTGGCGCGGCGGGAGGGCGCAGGCTCTCATGATGCCATTCAGGACTCGTGCCAGGCGGCTGGCTTTGTGCCGCGTGTGAAGCACATGCCCAGCCTCATCGGCACGGTGCTGCAGTATGTGGAGTCCGGGGCCGGCGTGGGTGTGGTGCCTGAGAGCACCGCCATGCGGAATCTGGCGCTCATTCCTCTTAAGCCCCAGCAGACCATCCCTCTGGTGATGGTCTGGGCCAAGGAAGGGGATGACCCCGCCGTGGCCGCCTTCCGAGAACTTGTCAAAGACTGGCTGCGCACAGGGGAGTTGTGGGAGTAGGTCCCAAAATCGTCCCTCGTTCTCCTACTCGTCCTCGATCTTGCAGCGCCGCTCGTGGGTGCCTCGCAGTCCGGGGGGCTCATCATGCGCTGATCGACAGGCATGCGTGCCTGTCGTACTGCCGGCCAGCGCACGCCGGGGAAGTACGACGGACGCTCTCGTCTGTCGATCAGCGCTCCCGCACGCAGCCAGCAGTCTCGCATCCCCCATAGCCCTTCCCCTCGCCGATGTGATACGCAATGGACGAGCACGAGCAGGATCGAGCCCTCCGTCTTCCCCTGAAATGCGTTGCGCCCAGCGCTGGCCGGTGCTCCTTTCGCGCCCCCATTACGCCGGTGGCAGTCCAGCCATTCGGCACACCCCATACCCTCTATCGTCCCACCCACCATGTCCACCGACGCCAAGAACTCTATCGCCCAGATGGAAAAGATCGTCTCCCTCTGCAAGCGCCGCGGCTTCATCTATCAAAGCAGCGAAATCTACGGCGGCTGCGGCGGCGTGTGGGACTACGGCCCCCTCGGTGCCGAGCTGAAGCGCAACCTGCGCAGCGCCTGGTGGAACACCATGACTCGCGAGCGCGAGGACGTCCTCGGTCTGGATGCCAGCATCCTCATGAATCCCGCCATCTGGAAGGCCAGCGGCCACGTGGACACCTTTGCCGATCTCATGCGCGAGTGCTCTCTGACCAACAAGCGCGTGCGCGCCGACCATGTGGAGCCGCAGGACGGCGTGGTCATGAAGTACAGCGGTGCCAAGTCACCAGCTGGCTGGGAGCTGGAATGTCAATTCACCATGTTAATGAAAGTTGGCGAGCACATTGAGAGCTTTCGCAAACGTGTACGCACTCTTGTTGCTCAAAGTCGAACATGGGGGCTTAAGCGTGGGTATCGCATTTTTCGAAAAGAAGGTGAATCTGCCGAAGAGCACACGGCAAGAGCAAAAATGCATGAATTGCTGATGAAAAACCCTCATCTGCAAACTTACGACCATAATGGTGTTGTTGTGACTGCTGACATAGTCAACGGCAAGCCCGAGGAGATCGAACTGCTCAACGAGGAGAAGATCGACGCCGTGAATGGCAGCGTGGACTTCCACCCCGAAACCGGCGGCGCACTCGGCGAGGCCCGCCCCTTCAACCTCATGCTCAAGACCTACCTCGGCCCCACAGCCACCGAGGCGGACGTGACCTATCTGCGCCCGGAAACCGCGCAGGCCATCTTTGCGCAGTTCAAGAACGTGTATGACTCCAGCCGTGTGAAGGTGCCCTTTGGCATCGGCCAGATCGGCAAGGCCTTCCGCAACGAGGTGACGCCGAAGAACTTCACCTTCCGCAGCCGCGAGTTTGAGCAGATGGAGCTCGAATTCTTCATCAAGCCCGACGAAGCCGTGGAGATCATCTCCGGCGAAGTCGCCGCCTGGAGCGAAGGCGCGGACCTCAGCGAGCCCAAGCCCAACTGGGGCTGGCAGATGTGGCACCGCTACTGGGTGGATCAGCGCACCAAGTTCTACGAAGGCATCGGCCTCGGCGATGTGCTGGAGTACTACTGGCAGACTCCCGCAGACCTGGCCCACTACGCCCGCGCCTGCGTGGACATCCTTTGCGAATTCCCCTTCGGCACCGAAGAGCTGGAGGGCATCGCCGCCCGTGGCGACTTCGACCTGTCTGCCCATCAGACCGCCAGCACCAAGTCTCAGGAAATCTTCGACGAAGAACTCAAGACCGCCGCTGCCAAGCTCAGCGACGAGCAGAAGGAAGCATTCATCCAAAAGCGCCTCGCCGCCGAAGCCGCCAAGACCAAGGGCGAGCCGATGCCCGAGGCCGCCGTGCGTGCCTGGTTCGAGCGCCTCTTCAAGGGCAACTACGTGCCTCACGTCATCGAGCCTTCCGCAGGTCTCGACCGCATGGCGCTCGCCGTCATCGCCAAGGCATTCTCTGAAACCGAGAAGGTCGATGAGAAGGGCAAGAAGGAGGTCATCACCGTCCTGCGCCTGCATCCGCGCGTGGCTCCGGTGAAGGTGGGCGTTTTCCCGCTGCTCAAGAACAAGCCCGAGCTCGTGGCCAAGGCCCGCGAAGTCTATGCGCTGCTCAAGAAGCACATGAACTGCTTCTATGACGAGACCGCCTCCATCGGCCGCCGCTACGCCCGTCAGGACGAAGCGGGCACGCCGTTCGGCGTCACCATCGACTTCGAAACCTGCGGCGAAAAAGGCCCCGAACTCGCCGACACCGTCACCCTCCGCCACCGCGACAGCGGCGATCAGGAGCGCGTGAAGATCAGCGATCTCCTCGGCAAGCTGCTGCCGCTGGTGTCGTAAGTGAATCTCTTCTGCACGAGGGGATGCTGAACTCATCCCCCGTGCCGATGAAGGCTCCCCCTGGCATTCTGGGGGCAGGTGATTGTCCATGCTCAAAGTGTGGCCGTGGCCGCTTTGAGTAAAAAAGCTGCTCTTACCTGTGTTCGATCACATCGCTGGCCTTGAAGCGCACCTTGGGCAGGGAGGCGTAGCGGTCGTCGGGGTGTCGGTAGCCAGCAGGGCAGAGGACGGCGGTGGTGAAGCCCTGGGCTTCGAGGCCGAGGAGTTCGTCGTATTTCTCAGGCGCAAAGCCTTCCATGGGGCAGGTGTCGATGCCGAGCAGCGCGGCTGCGGCCATGAACTGACCGAGCGCGATGTAGGCCTGCATCTTGGCCCATTCCTGGGTCATGTAGCCGGAGGCCAGCGTGCCGGTGAGCATTTTGCGAAAGCCTGCGAGCGCCTCGGGCGTGCCGCCGCGCACCTCGATCATGCGCGTGATGTTGGCGTCGATCTCGGGTTCGCCCATGCTGCGCTTGGTGGCCATGACCACGAGGTGGGAGCAGTCCGCCACCTGACGCTGACGCCAGGTGTGGGCCACGAGCTTTTCCCGCAGCTCCTGATCCTGCACGATGATGAACTTCCACGGCTGCAGCCCGAAGCTGGATGGCGTGAGGATGAGAGACTCCTCCAGTGCGGCCCAGGTGTCTGCGGGGATCTTCTTGGTGGAGTCGAAGACTTTGGTGGCGTAGCGCCAGTTCAGAGCGACGAGGAGTTCGGCGGTGGTCATCGGGGAAGTTATAGTGTGGCAGGTTTAAAGTGGAAAGCGGGTTCTGGAGCGGGCATAGAATGAAAAAACGCCACTGATCGGCGAGCGGATGAGGGTAAATTTGGAGTGCGGTTGCGCAGATGCGAGGCGCAAGCCTGCATCGGAGCCACCGCTTTCGAGCGGCTCGTGGTTTGCGAATGCACGGCAGGCTTTCGCGTGCCCATCAGCGTGCCACCTTTGGATGCTGTATGGACTTCGCACACTGCCCTGCACGTCGAAAGCGGTAGCTGCGGTCGTTCCTCCCTTCGCAACCGCACTCCAAATAAGTCACTCCAGCTCAGGCGGCACGTTGCCGTAGGTCCAGGGCTGGCTGAAGGGCGGGGCCTTGGGGGGCTCGGGCTTGGGCTCGGAGGTCATTTGGTTGGCGAGCTCGACGCCCTTTTTTGCCATCTGCGTACCGGCGGTGATTTCGAGATTGGAGTAGGCGGTGAGGCGTGTCTCGTAGCCGCCGCCGTGCGGGCCAAAGGCCTCCTCCGTGGGCACGTAGCCGACGATGCCATTCGAGAGCTCGCACGGGAAGGTGAAGAGGTGGTGGCTGCCTTTTTTGATGTCGAGCCCGTACTGCACGAAGTACTCGGCGGGATCGGAGACAAAGCAGGCGGGGCCAACCTTGATGCACTGCACTTCGCAGTCCACGACAGGGTGCGTTTTGTTCAGGTGGTCCAGCAGCAGGATCTCCTTGGCAAAGAGGAAGTCGGTGCTGTCTCCGGGCGCACGCGGCTGGCTGGCGAGAGCGAGGCTTTTCTCCACACGCTGCGGCGATGGCGGGCGGCGCTTGATCTTCAGCACCTCCTGCCGGGTGTCGATGGGGGCGGCGGTGATTTTGGGCATGGTGAGCAGCACACGGATGGCCTCGGCACCGACACGGCCACCCACGAGGCGGCTCCATTCCTCGGGCTTCGGAGTTTGCGCGGTGCTGAGGTTGTCCACCTGGGTGATGTCGCCGCAGGCTCCCTGCATGAAGACGACGGGGGCGTGGGTGTCCAGACCGCCCTGGATGGTCTTTTCGAGGTATTGGATCCAGTTGGCGGAGATGCCGCCGGGATTGGTGGTGGCGTGGCAGGCGTAGTTCACCACCACGCCGACGAGCTGGCCTTGCAGGTCCCAGGCGCCGATGACGCCGACCTGCGGATCGATGGGGCCGGCGTATTCGAGGATGTCGGGGTTGCCGGGGCGGGGGTGGCTCCAGCTCTGGCCGTTTTTCATGCGCAGGCGGCGGTTGAAGGCCACCTTGTCCTCATGGCCGAAGCCAAAGCCGAGCTGCACGGGCACTTTGGCTGTGTTGGCGGCCACCACGCCGGCCACGATCTCGTGCGTGAGGCGCAGCAGGTAGCCGGGATCGGCGCAGGAGCTTTCCTCATAGGCCAGCTTTTTCACCAGGTCGGAGGCGGTGTCATACTCGCCGGGCATGACCATGCCCACGGGGCCGGAGCTGTGGGAGTGGGAGGCGCAGAGGAGCACGGCATCGCCCTTGATGCCGGTGGCTTTTTCGATCTGGGCGCGGGCGTCCAGCACCACCTGGCGGGGCACCACGAGGGAGTCGAGTCCGATCACCACGGCCGTTTTTTTCCCGTCATCAAAGAGGGCCACGCGGACCTTGCAGGGGTCGTGGAAGGTCCGGTGGTAGCTTTTGCCGTAGCCCCCTGGCTGCTCCATGCCGATGTCCGGGGTGATGTCCCGCTGGGCAAATCCAGCCTTGATGGAGGAGGTGAGCGGGGCTGCGGGAGGGGCGGCTTGGAGGCAGAGGGGGAGGAGGACTGCTGATAGGAGGGACAGGCGCATGTAAAAAATTACGCTGACACCCTGGCGGTTTTGGTGATAAAAAATTACATTACAGGTTGGTGTGATTATTGCATATTTCCGGAATCTTCAGACCCCAGTAAACGAAGTTTAGTCTCCCGCTGAACCGTGCACGCTGCTTACTACATCGCCAAAGGCCAGAAAACTCTCGGCCCCTGCTCCAAGGACGACCTGCGCAACTTCCTTGCGTACGGGTCCATCCGTGAGAGCGATCTGGTGAAACGTGAGGACGAGGAGCAGTGGCGTCCGGTTTCCAGCCTCATGGAGCTGCAGATGGAGGGGCAGGTGGTGGCGGACGGACTCACCGTGCTGCCTACGCGCCGCCGCGTGGCCCGCTACCGGGACTATGACCGCGTGCCCTTTAATCAGCGCGGAGGCACCGTATTGCGCCGTCTGTTCATGGGCTTTTTCTTTTTCCCGCCGATGCTCTGGATGGCGGCGGTGGCTCTGTACACCGACCACATCTTCTGCCAGAGGAAGGATGAAAACGGCTACCTCATCGTGTGGGGGCGCTGGGTGGAGGTGCTGGCCACGGTGCTGATCATCCTGAACGCTCTCATGTGGTGGATGGCGCTCAGCTATGCCTCGTGGATTCTGGGGCCCGGGCTGGCGGAGCTTTCCAAGGGCATGGGAGAGGCGGCGGATGTGATCAAGGGGCTCTTTAACGATCTCTTTTCCAAGTAGAAAGGCCTGTTGTGGCGGCATGGGGCCACGTGTGGATTGCCATTCGGTGTGCAGGATTTGGCATCCTAAGGTCATGCTGACACGTGCCGCCAAAAGGCTGCGTTGGTTGTCGCATGAAAGCCAGCCAACACCTTTCAATATTCGCCACCACACTGCTTGCCACCATTGCCGTGCAGGCCGCTCCGCTGGACACCTCCGCCGCCTCCAAGCAGATCGATGCTCTGCTGGCCCAGGGCTGGCAGAAGCACAAGATCCAGCCGAATGCGCCGGTGGACGATGCCACCTTTCTGCGCCGCGCCTACCTGACGGTGGTGGGCCGCATCCCCACGCTGGAGGAGGCCACCGCCTTCCATGCCTGCCAGATGCCGGACAAGCGCGCCAAGCTGGTGGACAAGCTGCTGGCCAGCGAAGGCTACGTGCAGAATTTTTTCAACTACTGGGCCGATGTGCTGCGCGCGCAGAGCCAGGGTGTGGCAGGCAGCACCACCTCGCAGAACTACCTGAACTACATCCGCACCGCGCTGCGTGAAAACAAGCCCTGGGACCAGATGGCCCGCGAGCTGGTGAGCAGCGAGGGCACCTGCTTTGACACAGGCGCCATCGGCTACTACATGCGCGACCGCGGCATGCCGCTGGACAATCTCTCCAACACCACGCGCATCTTTCTCGGCACGCGCATGGAGTGCGCGCAGTGCCACGACCACCCCTTTGACAAGTGGACGCAGAAGCAGTTTTACGAGATGGCGGCCTTCACGCACAACATGAGCTCCACCAACTACCGCTCCCAGACGGCGGAGGAGGTGCAGAAGATGATCCGCCAGGACAAGTCGCTGGACAATGATTCGCGCGATCTCATGCGCCAGGCCATCACCGAGGCGGTGCGCCCGCTGCGCGACACCCAGGTGGTGCAAAACAAAGGCCAGCTGCGCCTGCCGCATGACTACAAGTACAAGGACGCCAAGCCCAAGGACGTGGTGCCCGCCGCTGTGATGTTTGGCAAGCCGGTGGAGCTCAAGAAGGAGTCCAACCCGATCGATGAATTTGGCCGCTGGCTGACCTCTTCTGAAAATCCGCGCTTCACCACCATCATTGCGAACCGCCTGTGGAAGCGTGTGTTTGGCGCAGGCCTGTATGAGCCTGTGGACGAGATGATGGACAGCAGCGTGGCCTCCAATCCCGAGCTGATGCGTTTCCTGGAAAAGCAGATGGCGGAGATGAAGTATGACATGAAGTCCTACCTGCGCATGCTGCTGAACACGCAGGCCTTTGCCCGCGCCAGCACGAAGGAAGTGGCACCCGGCACGCCCTATTATTTCCAAGGCCCAGTCTTCCACCGCATGAGTGCGGAGCAGGTGTGGGACTCGCTGGTGACCCTCGTGAGCCCGGACCCCGAGCAGTCCAACTGGAGCCTGCGTGAGCGCGAGCATCGCGATCTGGAAAACCGCCAGCGCCTGGCCCGCCTGCTGGACAAGACGGAGCCCGCGCTGCTCTATGAGGCCGCCAAGGAAGTGTCCGCCGCCATGCGCGAGCAGAACAAGGAGTTTGACCAGCTGCGCAAGGAGCTGGACGAAGCCCGCGCCAAGGAGGACAAGGTGAAGGCCCGCGAGATCCAGCGCCGCCTGGGCGAAAGCCAGCGCATCCTGCGCGAGCAGGTGAGCAAGTGCTTCTACGCCGCTGCCAAGAAGTCCGGCAACCAGGCCATCCAGCAGGAGCTGGCCGCCGTGAGCGGAGACGGCCCCATGGAAATGGCGATGATGAACCTCATGCAGGACAGCCGCGTGGACGCCAAGGACGCGCCGCTGAGCCCGCAGATCCTGGCCACCGTGAAGGCGGACGAAACTGTGCTGGGCATGAAGGATGAGAAGAGCATCAAGAGCTTTGAAAACTACCAGCGCACGCTGCACCAGACCTGGAGCCGCGCCGCCGAGCTGCCCTCTCCTGCACCACGCGGGCACTTCCTGCGCGAGTTTGGCCAGAGCGACCGCGAGATCATCGAAAACGCCAACGATGAAGCCAGTGTGCCGCAGGCGCTGACGATGATGAATGGATCGCTGCTCAGCCAGCTGACCAGCGCCTGGTCCACGCTCAGCATCAATCTGCGCAAGGCGAAGACGAATGAGGAAAAGATCGACACGCTCTTCCTCAGCCTCTACTCCCGCAAGCCGAACGCCAAGGAGAAGGCCCACATGCTGCAGACGGTGGAAAGCTACGCCACCTCCAAGACCCTGTGGGAGGACATCACCGTGGCCGCGCTCAGCACGCAGCGCTTCATCTTTGTGGAATAACCGCCGCCTGATTTTTTAAAACGAACAAACACGAACCTTTAAACTGACACGACCATGAAAACGCCTGGCAATGATCTCTCCCGCCGCACTGTGATGACTCGCATGGCGCAGTCCTGCCTCGGAGTGGGGCTGCTGCCCTCCATGGAGCACCTTTTCTCCACCAAGGCCCTGGCCGCAGGAGAAGGCAGCGCCACCGCCAGGCAGGCGGCCACTGCACGCAATGTCATCTTCCTCTACATGACCGGCGGCCAGAGCCATCTGGACACCTGGGATCCGAAGCCGGACAACAAGGAGGTGGCAGGCCCGGTGAAGGCCATCAAGACCAGCGCCGATGGCGTGCAGATCAGCGAGTACCTGCCGCGCGTGGCCAAGCAGATGCATCACGCCTGCGTGATCAACTCCATGGCCACCAACACCGCCGCGCATGAGCAGGCCAACTACTTCATGCACACGAGCTTCGGCCTGCGCAGCACCATCAAGCATCCCGGCATGGGCGCGTGGCTGAGCTTCTTCCAGGGCCCCGGCAATCCGGCGCTGCCTCCGTATGTGTATGTGGGCAATGACAGCCGCCATCCCGGCGCGGGCTTCTTTGCCAAGAAGCACGGCCCGCTGATGGTGAACAATCCCGAGGCAGGTCTGCAGAACGTGACGCCGCAGAAGGGCGTGACGGACGAGCGCTTTGGCATGCGCCGCGAGCTGGCGCATTCGCTGGATGCGGAATTTCAGGGCAAATGGGACACCCGAGGTGTCAAAGCCTACGCCGACGTGTACGATGATGCCGTGCGCCTCATGAAGAGCGAGGACCTCGTGGCCTTTGACCTGACCAAGGAACCGGACGCCGTGCGCCAGGCCTATGGCAAGGACACCTTTGGCCAGGGCTGCCTGCTGGCACGCCGTCTGGTGGAGCATGGAGTGCGCTTCATCGAGGTGAGCCTGGGCAGCTGGGACACCCACGTGGCCAATTTCATCAACACGCCGCAGCTCTGCAACACGCTGGACACCGCGCTGGCCGCGCTCATCACCGATCTGGAGCAGCGCGGCATGCTGGACAGCACCATGATCGTGGTCTCGTCCGAGTTTGGCCGCACGCCTAAGATCAATCAAAACCAGGGCCGCGATCACTACCCCATCTTCTCCTCCGTCATCGTCGGTGGCGGGATCAAGGGGGGCATCAAATACGGTGCCACCACGCCGGATGGCGCTGGTATCGCTGCCGACAAAGTGGGCCCGCCTGACCTCAATGCCACCATCGGCTACGCCTTGGGCCTGCCGCTTGATCAGGTCATTTACTCGCCCAGCAAGCGCCCGTTTACGGTGGCAGACAAAGGCCAGCCGCTGACGCATCTCTTTGCGTGAGGCATTCTGGTGCCAGTCCAGGACGGGTGTGGCAAAAGCCCGCCCGTCTTTGTTTTTGAACGCACTGTGAACGCGGGTGCTTAGGGCGCGGGTTTGCGAATACGATTGTCAGTGCATTCAAAGCGGATGTTTATTTACGTGCAGTTGTGAATGCAGGCTTGCGTTTGAGACGATGAATCGGCGACATTTGAGGGCATAAATACCTTCTTTTTGTGTCTTCACGCGCAACTCACTCATCCGCAGACGCCATGCTGCCCGCCGCCACCGCCGTCCAGGCTGCTCTGCAAATCGAAAGCATCATCACCCAGGTCTCCCAGATTATTCTAGGAAAGGAGAATGTGGTGCGGCTGGCGGTGACCTGCCTGCTGGCTCGCGGGCATCTGCTGTTTGAGGATCAGCCGGGCGTGGGCAAGACGATGCTCTCCCAGGCGCTGGCGCAGGCGCTGGGACTTGGATTCCGCCGAGTGCAGTTCACCAGCGATCTGCTGCCCGCAGACATCCTCGGTGCGTCGATTTATGATCGTGACACGGCTTCGTTTCACTTTCATCGCGGCCCGGTTTTCACGCAGGTGCTGCTGGCGGATGAGATCAACCGCGCCACCCCCAAGACGCAGTCCGCGCTTCTCGAAGCGATGGAGGAAGGGAAGGTGACGGCAGATGGCAGCACGCATGCGCTGCCGGAGCCGTTTTTTGTCATTGCCACGCAGAATCCGTCTTCTCAAATCGGCACGTTCTTGCTGCCGGAGTCGCAGATGGACCGCTTTTTGATGCGTCTTGAGTTAGGCGTGCCGGACCGCAGCGCCGAGCGTGCGCTGCTGGAGGGGCAGGAGCGGCGAGAGCTGCTGCGTGCGCTGCAGCCTGCCATGTCCGTGCCGGAGCTGCAGCAGCTGCAGACCTGGGCGCGTGCGGTGTATGCCTCTCCGGCGCTGCTGGACTACCTGCAGGATCTGCTGGCTGCCAGCCGTGTGCAGGGGCATGGGCTCTCTCCGCGCGGCGGGCTCTCCCTGCTGGCTGCGGCGCGTGCGTGGGCGCTGCTCAGCGGCCGGGCCATGGTGCTGCCGGAGGACATCCAGGCGGTGGCGGTTTATGTCATGGGGCATCGACTTGAACACGCTGCTGAAGGCATGAGCGGCACGGCGCTGGCACGCCAGCTCATCGCAGAAACTCCGGTGCCTTGAAGCCATGAAAGTGCGCGTGCGCTGGAACCGACACACGCTGGCGCTGCTGGCCATCGTGGCGGGCATGTGGTATGCGGCTGAGGCGCAGTCCAACGGGGCGGCGCATCTCATCGCGCTGCTGACGGGGGCGATCAGCCTGCTGTCCTGGCTGCATGCGCGGGCCAATCTGCGCGGGCTGAGCCTGCGGCTGGCCGGTGCCAGACCGGGAGTGCAGGAGGCGGGAAAGCGCATCCCGGTGGAGCTGCGCGCCACCGGGGCCGTGTCTCCGTGTGGGCTGGAAGTGCATGCGGCCGGGGCTGCGGCGTCGGTCTTTGTGGAGCGTGTGCCTGCAGGTGGAGTCGTGATCGTGGAGCTGCCACCTCCTGTTAGCGCCACCGGCGGCGGGTTGAGAATTCTGGTGCGCAGCCTGTATCCGCTGGGCCTCTTTTCAGCAGAGCTGGTGGTGGAGACGGCATGGGTGCGGCGTGTGCATCCGCTGCCGGCGGGAGACCTGCCGGTGCCTGCGCCTGATACGACACAGCGTGGGGAAGCCGTGGCGGTTTCGTCGGCTCGCGGGCAAACAGCCGGGGGAGATGATTTTGCCGGGCTGCGCGAGTGGCGTGCCGGGGACTCACCGCGGCACATCGACTGGCGTGCCGCAGCGCGCGGCGGACCGCTGATGGTGAAGTCCTGGAGCAGCGGAGTGCAGGGGGTGGTGGTGATGGACTGGGATGCCCTGACGCTGGAGGAGCCCGCACGTGCCGCACAGCTGGCGCGCTGGATGGAAATCTGCGAGGAGGAGGGCAGGCCCTATGAGCTGCGCATCTCCGGGCGTGTGATCCGTGCAGGGCATGGGCCTGCGCACCTGCGGCGCTGCCTGGATGCCCTGTCCACGCAGTCTGGCCCGGATGGCGGCGCTGGTCTGGTGGATGAGATGAAAGCGGCCGACAAGACGGTGGGCCTGGCAGGCATGGAGCAGTCCACCTTTCTGCCCAAGGGGCCGCTGCTCTTCATGAGCCTGGCGCTGCTGCTGGCCATCCTGCCGCTGCGCGGCTACATCGGCAATGGCGGGCTGGTGGTGTGCGCGCTGTGCATGATCTGGCGCGGGGTGCTGCGCATGGGCGTGCCGCATGTGATCGTGCGCGTGGGCGTGATCGTGGCCGGGGTGCTGGCGGTGTTTTCGGATTATGGGGAGATCAGCGGGATGGATCCCGGGATAGCCCTGCTTCTGGTGCTGGCCGGGGCCAAGATGCTGGAAAGCCGGTCGCCGCGCGAGTTTCAGGTGCTGGCGCTCATCGGCTGGTTCCTGGCCTTCTGCACGGTGCTGCTGGAGAATCAGCTCTCCCGCTCCATCTGGACGGTGGTGGTGCTGCTCATCATCACGGCGTGCATGGTGCGCTTTCGCCGCAGTGCGCCGGGGGTGCGCGAGCCGCTGCGCCTCACTGGGGTGCTCTTTGTGCAGGCGCTGCCGCTGGCGGTGCTGCTGTTCTTTGTCTTTCCGCGCGGGCTGCTGGACCTGGGCTCGGCGCTGGGGCGCAGCCGCTTCGGGGAGACTGGGATCGACAATGAGCTGGATCCCGGCAACATCGCCAGGGTGGCGCTGAGCTCCCGGGTGGCCTTCCGCGTGCGGTTTCCAGAGGGGAGCCTGCCCTCCAATGAGCTGCGCTACTGGCGCTGCCTCACGCTCTGGCACTGCGAAGGCATGCGCTGGACGCGTGGAGACCGCCTGCCTTACACGGCACGGCTGCCGCGTGCAAAGAAAGAGGGGGATGTGCGCCAGGTCATCGACCTGGAGGCGCATGGCAGGCGCTGGCTGCCCGCGCTGGACCTGCCCGTCTCCGCCAGGGTGCGCGGCGAGGCTGTGGCGCCGGAGTTTGACCAGTCGCTGATTTCACCTTTTCCAGTGCTGAACACAGAGCGCTACTCGGTGCTGTCGTCGTTTGAGCAGCAGCCGGCGCGTGACCTGCTGGAAGTCCAGCGTGAGGCGGCGCTGCAGCTGCCGCGGCAGATTTCTCCCGAGCTCAGGCGGCTCACGGACTACTGGGAGTCGGTGACGCAGAATGACGAGCAGATCGTGCAGATAGCGGTGAGCTACATCAAGACGATGGGGTTTAACTACACACTGGAGCCCGGCGAGTACGCAGGGCCGCAGGCCATGGAGGATTTCTTTCTGCGCCGCCGCGTGGGCTTCTGCGAGCACTTCAGCGCCAGCTTTGCCACGCTGATGCGCATGGCGGGCGTGCCCTCGCGGGTGGTGGTGGGCTATCTCGGTGGAGAATACTCCGACCACAACGGCGGCTACCTCATCGTGAAGCAGAGCGATGTGCATGCCTGGGTGGAGGTGTGGCTGGAGAAGTTTGGCTGGGTGCGCATCGATCCCACCGCCGCGCTGGCACCTGACCGCGTGAACATCGACATCAGCGCCCTGATGGCCGGTGGTGTGGAGGAGGCGGAGCGGCAGCGTGGCTCCATCTGGCAGCGTGTGCGCCTGTGGTGGGACAGCGTGAACTACGACTGGCAGAACCAGGTGATCGACTACAATCAGGAAACTCAGCGCAGCCTGCTGGAGCGCCTAGGCCTGCGGCAGAGCAAGCTGGTGCTGCTGATCCCCAGCGCGGCCTTTGTGCTGCTGGCGGGTGCACTGGTGACGCTGTGGCTGCGACGTCCTGCACGGCATGCCGACCCCTGGATGCGTCTCTGGCAGCGCGCCTGCCGCCGCGTGAGCCGTGCCGGAGTGCCCGCCTGGCTGCCGCACGAGGGCCCGCTGACCTTTGCCCGCCGGGTCACCGAAACACGCCCCGATCTGGCCCCGCAGTTTGAACCCCTGGCCACCCAGTACATCTCCGGTCGCTATGGTGCCTCAAGCGATGGACTGCAGAGCTTCAAGGTGGCGGTGAAGCGCTTCAGGCCAAAGCGTCCAGTCCGCTGACCCTGTATTATCGTGGGCGATAAAGGTGCTGATAAAATTTGAAATCTGTTCACCTTCTACATTGTTCGATCCACCAAAAGCGTCTCTCGTGAATTTGCATGATGCAGAGCAGTTTAGCCAGACTTGCGAGAGCGCTTATCGCTTGCTCGATGATAGTCGTTTGATCGAGTCGGCTCCATCATTGACGGCTTGGCATCAGCACCTGAGAGTCTGGCACTACCCAGCTTTTCATATCCACACTTCGTGGACGGTCTTCACAAGGAGACGGCCATCAGACCGTGAGACCACATACCTGCTACGTGTGGTGAACTGGGACCGGGCAGATGACGGACGGAGGTTCAGCGATCCACTTTACGGCTTGTCTGAGAGGCTTCGTCCATTGCCAGGCGTTTCCGCACACGACTTTCCGCTCAACGCGACAGAGTTTGAGCAGCGTTATGCGGCCTTGGAGCATGCTTCAATGACTCCATTCGTTCAGCATCCCATCGGCATTGATGGAGAGGTTTACGGCATCCAGACAGAGAGACTTCGGTTTGATTGGTGGTGTGAAGGGCCAGCCGGTTGGTCGGAGGTTGTCGGCCAGATTATGGGATTGATCGACTACTTCCGCAGCTCTAAATCCGAGAGTTCAGACAAGACAACAGGATGAGCAGACATTAGCGTTCTTCGTCACCACAGCTTAGCCGTCAGCCCCATGAAACCTGCTCAAATCGAATCGCTCATCCAAGCAGCCAGGGGTGTTGGCGGGGAGTTCAAGCTGGGAGAGTTCTCAGCCGGGTCCTGCGCTGCGGCGATTCTGACAGAAGGTGGCGATTTGTTTACCGGCATCTGCATTGACCTTGCCTGTGGCATTGGGTTTTGTGCGGAGCATGCTGCGATGGCTGAGATGCTCAAGGCACGCCAAAGCCGCATCGTGGCCGCCGTGGCCGTGAGTGGGGATGTGATCGTTCCGCCTTGCGGTCGTTGTCGGGAGATGATGGCACAGGTCAATCTGGCGAACCTGGATGCATCGATTGTTTTGAAGCGGGACCGGGTCGTGACTTTGAGGGAGTTGCTTCCCGAATACTGGATGACATCGGCATAGGGTTGGATGCGCGTAGGTCCTGGGCTTCGACGGCGTAGGGCTGGGGACAGCCCTCCCTACCCGCGCTGGGCATGCAGACGGCTTCGGCGGGAAGGTAGGGCGGTTGGTCCTCCAACCGCCGCCGAGCGTCCCCCGGCGTCATTTTCAGAAATCCGTTTTGCGATTCGCCATAGCTCAGGACGTGGCCGCATGCGGCTGCTGGCAGATCATGCCTCTATTTTCTCCGCCGCCGCAGGCCGAGGCAGAGCAGGCCGCCGAGCAGGAGCAGGGCGCGGGAGGGCTCGGGCACGATGGCGATGACGCCGGTGGTGCCGAACTGGCTGACGTCCCAGAACCAGCTGCTGTTGTAAACGGTGAGGTCGGGGAGATCGAGGGCGTAGGAGCCGTTGTCGGCACTGCCGCCGAGGCGGATGCCGGTGCCAGAGTCGTAGTAGGAGAGGGAGATGCTGGCCCCCGTCCAGTCCACGAGGTCAAAGACGGCCTGGTAGGCGGGGGTGAAGGAGGAGCCGAGGGTGACATTGATGGTGGAGGCTGCGTCCAGCGTGAGGGTGCCGCCGACGATGATGCGGTCATTGCCACCAGCGGAGGCGGTGCCACTGACTCCGGTGAGGCGGCTGGTGTTGGGATCAAAGGTGGGCACCAGGCTGGTGTCTCCGCTGCTGAGCTGCAGCGAGATGATGGAGGATGCCGAAGCGGTGAGGCTGCCGCCGATCTGTACGGTGCCGATCTGGGTGCTGACTCCCGCCGTGCCTGCGGCGATGGTGGCGGCATTGCCACCCGGTGCCAGCGTGGCGTTGGCGGCGAGGGTGACTGAGCCGCCGATGTTTCCGTTTCCACCTAGGGTGGCTCCTGCACTGACCTGCACCGCGCCGCTGCCAGTGGCGGAGTCCGGGCCTGCATACGCGTTGTTCACCATGAGGGTGCCTGCGCTGACGGTGGTCTGGCCGGAGTAGGTGCTGGGGCCGCTCATCACGGTGGTGCCGGTGCCGGTCTGGTTGACGACGCCGTTGCCGCTGATGCTGTTGTTCACGGTGAGGAGGTCGCTGCGGTTGAAGGCGAGCGTGGCGCTGTTGACGATGCTGCCGGTGCCGAGCGTGCCTGAGGTGCCGCCATTGCCCGCCTGCAGCGTGCCCGCGCTGATGGTGGTGGTGCCGGAGTAGGCATTGGTGCCCAGCAGCACGAGCGTGCCGGTGGTGGTCTTGGTGACAGCGCCACCGCCATTGATCTCGCGCACGTCTTTGAGCGTGCCGGAGGCGAGGGTGAGGGTGTTGATGGTGTTGGTGGCGTCTCCGATGCTGTGGCCGGTCATGTCCAGCGTGCCGCCGGTGAGGGCGATGGTGCTTTGCGTGTTGCTGGTGGTGGCTCCGGCGCCGCCGCCTTCGGTGATGTTCACATTGGAGACGAGCGTGCCGCCGCTGATGGTCAGCGTGGCCGTGGCGATGCCAAAGGTGTTGGTGTTGGCATACGTGGCCAGCACAAAGCTGCCGCCGCTGTTTACCGTGAAGGTGCCGCCGCTGATGGTCAGCTGGCCGCTGGCCGTGGGGCCGGGGGAGGAGGTGCCGGCATTGCCGCTCATGGTGCCGATCTCGACGCTGTTGGCGGTGAAGGTGCCGCCGTCAAAGTACACAAAGCCAGCCGCGCCGCCTGCGCCGTCGCTGCTGCGCTTGCCGATGGTGAGCGCTCCTGCCGTGATGGTGGCGGTGTGGCCGCGCAGATCCAGCGTGCCGGTGGGGCTGGCTCCGGTGGAGGTGGTCAGGGAGCTGCCCACGATGATGTTGGTGGTGGCTCCCGTCTTGCCGCCGATGACCACGGTGCCGGCGCTGCCTGCGGTCTGGGAGGCAAACTTGATGGTGCCCACGCCTTTGGAGACGCCGATGTTGATGGTGTCTGTGCTGATGGTGGTGGTGCCTGCGCCCAGGATGAGGTTGGCGCTGCCGGAGTTGAAGCCGTTGCTGTTGGCGATCTGCACGGTGCCTGCGGTGATGCTGTTGCTGGTGTCCGAGAGGTTGAGCGTGCTGTTGTTGTTGATGCCATAGCCCACGCGGAATTCGCTGACGGTGGCGCTGAAGGAGCCGAGGCCGGAGAAGTCGGTGGTGGTGGTGTTTGCGTAGATGTTGCTGTCAAACGGAGTGGGAGACCCTGGCAGGGCATTGGCAGCAGTCTGGGAGGTCACGGTCTGCAGGCCGGCCTCGAAGTTGGCTGCGGCTGCATTCACCACGAGGGAGCCGCCGCCGGTGAAGACCGCACGCGTCTGGATTTTGACATTTCCTGCCACGCCGGTGGAGAAGGCTCCATTCACCTGCAGTGTCTGCCCGGCGCCGATGGTGACGGTGCTGCTGAGGGTGGCGTTGTTGGAGGCCACCTGGAGGCTGCCCACGCGCTGGCTGGCGGTGCTGAGATCCAGTGCGCCTGTGAAACTGCCCGAGCCGATGGTCAGAGCTGTGGCGACGGGCAGGGTGTCTGTGGCACCGATCTTCAGCGTGCCTGAGGTGATGAGGGTGGGGCCGGTGTAGGTGTTGGACCCGGTGGCGGCGGTGAAGTTCAGCGTACCGTCGCCAGTTTTGTTGATGCCGCCGGTGCCTGTGACGGGGGCTGCCACCGTGGCGGTGACGCCGGTGTCCACACGCACTTCCGTGGTGGAGCTGGAGATCTGCACCTGGCCGCCCGCTGCGGCGAGCGTGTAGTTTTCGGCAAACTGCAGCCCATTGACGGCCACGGCATCCTGCACCTGCACGGTGCCGCCTGCGGCTCCGCCAAACACGGCGATCTTTTCCACCGAGCCCGTCCAGCTGGCGTTGTTGCTGCCGTCTGCGAGAGTCCAGTTGGTGCCAGCATTGGTCCAGACGCCGTTTCCGCCGTCCACTGTGCCGTCTGGTGCGGTGTCGGCACCGTCCCAGTACTGGGCGCTGATGGCGGTGGCGGTGAGGTTCACGGCCTTGTTCACGGTGTCCACAGAGATGGTCAGGTTGTAGCCAGCCAGCATCTGCGCGACGAGGCCGTTGTCTGTCAGCGTGCCGGTGTAGCCGATGAGCTTGTAGGTGCCTGCGGCGAATCCGGCCCCGGTGGTGACACGCACGATGCCGTCGAGCGTGATGGTGCTGCCATTGGCCTGGATGAGGTCGCTGGTGGTGCCGAGGTCAAACAGCAGCACCGTGCTGTCATTGAGGGTCAGGTTGCCACCCACGGTGAGGGTGCCGGTGCTGCCTGCGGTGAGGGCATTGCCGATGATCAGGGTGCTGCCTGTGGCTGCGGTGAGGCTGCCACCCACGCTGCCTGCGTAGGCAAACGTGGCGCCATTGGCCACGGTGACGGCGGTGTTTCCCAGGGTGCCGGTGACATTCAGCGTGCCTGCATTGACGGTGGTGGCTCCGGTGTAGCTGCTGGTGCCGGAGAGCGTCCACAGGCCGGTGCCGTTCTTGGTCAGGCTGGCGATGTTGGTGGCGTCCATGCCTGCGGCGAGGCTGCCGGTGCCCGCGCCGGTGAGGGTGAGCGCCTTGCTGCCGCCGGAGCCGACGATGGCGGTGGTGCTGGTCAGCGCCAGGCTGCCGCTGTCTGAGGAGATGGTGGTATTGGCCGTGAGGGTGAGTGCGCCGCCAAAGGTGTTGGTGCCGCTCACATTCACCAGCGCACCATTCTGCCCGGTGGCACCGGTGCCTGCCAGGGAGAGCGCCTCGGCACCCACGCTGATGTTGTTCTGGATCTGCAGCGTGGCACCGCTGGCCACCACGGTGCCGGCATTGGCGGCGGAGGGGACGGTTTCACTGGAGAGCACCGCGCCGAGGGCGTTGCTGTTGCGGATGTTCAGGATGCCGGCGCTGACGGTGGTCTGCAGCGCGTAGGTGTTGGCCCCGGAGAGAGTCCAGGTGCCGGTGCCGGTCTTGATGATCTGCATGTTCACGATGGCGGAGGCATTGCCGGTGGTGCCGCCGATCTGCCCTTGGATCTCGCCATTGCCAGCACCTGTCAGCGTGAGGTCGGAGTAGTTTGCCGCAGAGGAGGTGGTGTTGGTCGTGTTGAGGCGCACGCCGCTGGTCAGGGTGAGCGTCTGGCCTGCGGTCATCACATTGATGATGCCGCGTCCGGTGTTGCCGGTGGCGCTGTTTTGCATGACAATGAGGCGGTCCGTGGAGGTGGAGACCCCCGTGTATTCAAAGCGGCCGACGGTGGCGCTGGCCTGCCCCAGGGTGATATTGCCGGTGTTGCCGACGGCGGAGTTCACGCCGTTGTTGAAGATGGTGGCCGCCTGGAAAGCACCGTCTGAGATCGAGAGGTTTCCTTTGAAGGAATTGTTGTTGTTGTTGAGAAACACGGTGCCGCCATCGGTGCGGGAGATGCCGCTGTTGCCGGAGATGAGGCCGTTGATGATGAAGTTCTGGGTGCCACGGAAGGTGATGCCCGCCGCCACGGTGCCATTGAGGGTGAGCGCGCCGGTGCCGTTGTTGTAAAAGAGGCCGGTGCCGATGATGGCGCGGTCTGTGGAGGCGGCGCCGCCCGTGTATTTCACGTGGGAGTTTGTGCCCGTGTCGAGGGTGCTGCCCGCGCCGATGGAGCTGTTCACTCCTGCATTGGCGATGCTGGTGAAGATGAGCGTGCCTGCGTTGACGCTGGTGTTGCCGGTGTAGCTGTTGTTGTTGTTCGTCAGCTTCCACACGCCGAGCTGGCCGCCCGAGCCGGTGATGCTCACGCTCAGGCTGGCGGCCTGTCCGTTGGAGATGAGGCCGTTCATCACGTTGGCGGTGGTGTCGTCGCTGCGGTTGCCGGTGGTGGCGGTGAAATTCAGCGTGATGCTGCCCGTGGTGTCGCCGCCGCTGATGTTCCCGTTGATGATCATCTTGTACGGGTTCGAGTCATTCGTCGGCGTGGAGGTGGAGTTGTTGGTAAAGGTGAAGCTGCCATTGCCGGAGTTGCTGGTGGGCTCCAGCACCATCGGGGCGTTCAGCGTCACAGAGGCGGTGTTGCCGGAGTTCATCACCACGGAGCCGCCGCTGCTCAGCAGCAGGCTTTCTCCCGCATTGGTGCCAGCGCTGCCGATCGTCATGGCGCCAGAGGCACCCGAGGCAAAGACGAGGCTGCGCAGATTCCGCCCGGCATCGATCGTGATGGCGGTGGTGCCCAGGGGTCCGCCAAAGGTGGCGGTGTCAGCATTGGTCGTGCCCGTGAGCGCTCCCGGTGCCGTGCCGCCGCCCCAGTTGGTGCCGGTGGACCATGCCTGCGTGCCGGTGCCGCCAGACCAGGTGGCGTCTGCAGCACGGCTGCCACACGGATGGTGCAGCAGGGAAAAAAGTGCCAGGGCGTGGAGGATGAAGCAAAAGGCGTGGCGATGAGGCTGCCTTTTGAGTCGCAGAGTACTCATGGGGAATTTTTTTGGGGGGGCGCTCCACGCAGGGCGCAGAGCAGGGTGGGGGCTTATTCGTTACCCCAAAAACCACACGAGTTCAAAAAATGAGTGTGTCAGACCGTGCATGTGGTGGAAAATACCACGCCGTTTTGCGTGCGAGGCTTAGCAGGTGGAGCCTCAGACAGCCATGGCTGATGCATGCTGACCTCCGATGAATTCCTCCCGATGTATCCGTCACTTGACGATCTGAGATGAAATGGTGCGCGGTGCAGGGTTCGAACCTGCGACCCCTGCCGTGTGAAGGCAGTGCTCTACCGCTGAGCTAACCGCGCGGAAGTTGTGGGGAGGCAGTCTTTAAGCGGGCTTCAGCATCAGGGCAACCAGAATTTGCGTCCGGGTGCGGTTGTTTGCGGAATTTTGGAGCCTCCTGCGACTTTCATCCATGTGTACAGCCAAGACGTCATTGGAGCGCGGGCCTCCGAGCCCTCAGCAGGTCGTCCGCTTCAAACGTGTGTTTTTTGAGGTCCAGTGCCGCTATGCCCACTGCGAGCGATGGGGCGGATATGGGAAGTGCGGAGTCGTGGATGAGCGCGGGGTGCTGCGGACTCGGAGGCACACGCTCCCAGGCTGTTTCTCACGCACGGCGCAGGCGGAACTGGCGCAGGTATTTCAGCGGCGTCATGCCCATGTGGCGGTGGAAGTGATGAGTGAGGGCGCTCTGGTCGCAGAAGCCGAGATCGCGCGCGACGTCGGCGATGTTGGCTCCCTCGCGCTGGAGGGCCTCGCACGCGGCCTGGATGCGGAGCTTCATGATGAAGGCCTGCGGGCTGGCGCCGAAGGTCTCGACGAATTTGCGGTGCAGCTGCCGTGGCGAGAGGTGGACGATCTGCGCCAGCTCGGTGATGGAGACGCCGGTACGGAAGTGATCGCGGATGTAGGAGAGCGCGCGGTCGATCTGCAGGTAGGGCTGGAGCATCTGCTTCTTGCCCTCAAAGCTCTGCACGGTGCCCATGATGCCGATGACGCGGCCTTTGGCGTCAAAGAGCGGGAGCTTGTTGGTGACAAACCAGTCGGGCAGGCCCTGGTCGGTGAAGAAGAGCTCCACGATGTTGAGCTGGGCCTTGCCGCTGCTCATGACCTCCACGTCATCGCGGCGGAAGTTTTCCGCCAGGCGCGTGGGGAAGAGGTCAAAGTCATTCATGCCCACGATGTCCGTTTCGTCGCTGATGCCAAAGCGGTCCATGAAGCGGCGGCTGGCGCACATGAAGCGGAAGTCGCTGTCTTTGGCAAAGAAGGCGAGGTCCGGCAGGTGGTCAAAGAGCCGGTAGAATGGAGTGTCCGCACTGACGCGACGGATGAAGCGTTCGCGCAGTGCGGCGGGGGATTCGGGGCGTGGCGATGGACTGCTCACGCCCCAGTGTCAACCATGCGGATCAAAAGCGCAAACGCAGCCCGGCGTAGGCACCGGTGCTCATGACCGGGTAGCCGGGGATCTCGTAGTAGGGCTGGCCGAGGAGGTTTTCCACGCGGGCGAAGACATCGAGGTGCTCGTTCACACGCCAGTTGGCGGAGAGGCGCACGCTGAGGTAGTCCTTCTGATTGGTCTGCGCAAAGGTGACGGGATCGAAGTCCTCGCGGTCGATCACGTAGATGGCACCGAGATTGAAGGTCACATCCTTCACCGGCTGGAAGCGGATGCTGCCGGAGATGCTGTGGCGCGGGCGGCGCACGAGGCGGGCCATGTTCGTGTTGTCATACGCGTCCAGGTAGGTGTAGCTGAGGTTCAGGCCAAACATGGCGCAGGGGTTCCAGTCCAGACCGCTCTCCAGTCCCTGGGTGGTGGCGGAGCCCACGGCCACGGGGATGAAGAACGGCGGCAGGTACTGGTAGGTGTCCCGCAGGTCATTGCGGAAGAAGGTGGCGCTGAGGCTGAGCTTGTTTTTAAACAGGGGCTGCATGATGCCAGCCTCGTAGCCGCGGCTGCGCTCGGGGTTCACGAGGGCGGGGTTTCCACCAAAGACGGGCGTGAGATCCTGCGGTGTGGGCGGGGTGTAGGCGGTGCCGTAGTTGGCATGCAGCACGGTGCCCACCACCGGCACGCGGTAGCTCACGCCGCTTCGCCAGGTGAAGGCGTTGTTGAAGTCGGAGTATTTGTCGTAGCGGATGCCGTTGGTGAGGTTGAAGCCCTTGAAGAGCTCGGCCTGCGACTGCAGGAAGAAGGCGTAGTTTGTCTGCGCCTGGGAGATGTCCAGCATCTGCGCCGTGTCATTGTAGCGGCTGATCTTCTGGTCCTGAAACCACGCCCCGGCGGTGATCGTCCACCCGTCGGTGATTTTCACGACGCTTTTGTATTCCAGGAAGTCCGTGCGGGAGCTGCTGCGGTTGTTGGGATTGAAGAAGCCGCCCATGCCTGTGGCCACCTGCCGGAACTGGCTGTGGGAGAAGGTGAGGGACTGCGTCCATTTGCTTGTGGTATTCCATACCAGACGCGGGGAGATGCTCCAGAACTCCGAGAGCAGACGCGCGTCCGGGTCCACGGCATAGACGGTGCCGGGCGTGCCGACGCTGGCGGTGTAGTAGCGGGTGTCCAGGTCAAAGCGCAGGCTGTCGGCCAGCTGGTAGCCCACCTTGCCTGCGAGGCTGCTCTGCCGGAACTGGCTGTTCTCGCGCTGGCCCTGCATGTCGGTGCGGCTGGCTTCGAGTCCCCAGTCGAGATTGCCGATGGCGCCGAGGGAGCTGATGCCCTCGCGTGTGGTGCCGTAGCTGCCGGCTTCGGCGTAGGCGGTGGTCCGGGGCTTCTCCAGTCCTTTGCCGCTGCGGGTGATGACATTGATCACACCACCCATGGTGCGGCCGCCGTAGAGGCTGGCGGCGGGGCCGCGCAGCACCTCGATGCGCTCCACATTGTCCAGCGCCATGGTTTCGAGATTGAAGGAGCCTGCGAGGTTCGCGGGCAGAGGGCGGCCATCGATCATCAAGGCGGTGTCCTTGGTGGTGGTGCCGCGTGTCATCACCGTGGCCACATTGCCAGGGACGCCGGGGGTGGCGATGGTCATGCCGGGGACATTGCGCAGGGCATCGACGGCAAAGCGGTACTGGTTTTCCTCGATCTTCCTGCGGTCGATCACGGTCACGCTGCTGGCGGTGCGCCAGGACTCTGTGTCAGACATCGTCGCGGTGATGACGACTTCGGGGATGTCAGCGGCGGCGGTGCTGGCAGGTTCCGCCGGCTTCTGCTGTGCCTGCTTTTGCGGCTGTTTCTTCGTCTGGGGCTGGGCGGGCGTCTGGGCCGCGCTGAGCTGGATGGCGGCTAGGAGCGCCACCGTGATCGCGGCACAGGGGCGGCGACCAGAGGTTTTCTGGAGGTACATGTCGTGGGTTTGTTCATTGGTTCGATGAAACATCCGTGTGCGCCGTGAGGTGTGACGGATGTGCTTGTTCGCAGCGAGATGTTCGGACTCCGGGTGTGTGCGGTGGTGTGATCCACCGCGCCTCGCCTCCGCCTTCACCAAGGGATTGCTCCCCGATTGGCCTTGCTCCATGCCTGAGAGGCATGAATGGAGGTCTGTGACCCGATACCGCAGCGCCACTGTGGCCGGTTCTCACGGCCTTCCCTGCATCTGCGAACGGCTGCACGGTGCACTCGCACCCTGCAGATAAAGAAAACGGAGCGCATCCCGAGGAATGCCTCCGCCATGAATGCTCCATAGGCCGCTGGCTGAGGCGAGGCAACTGGAAAGTCCGCCTTGCGCACCTGCCCATCTCTGCGCATGCAGAGCGCCTCCATGAAACGCATTCAAGACGCACGGCTCTACGGCATTGTTGACCTCGGTTATGTGACGGCGGAAAACGTCGTCTCCATGACGGCGCAGCTTTGTGCCGGAGGGGTGGATGTGCTGCAGCTGCGTGCCAAGAAGCTGGGCGCGCCGGAGATCGAGCGGCTGGCGCGGCTGATGCTGCCGGTGACGCGGGAGCACGGCGTGCCGCTGGTGATCAATGACCACCTGGAGATCGCCGCCGCTGTGGGCAGCGAGGGCGTGCATGTGGGGCAGGATGACGATGCCGTGGCCAGGGCGCGCGCGGTGGTGGGGCCGGAGTGCTTTGTGGGGAAGTCCACCCACAGCCTGGCGCAGGCCGTGGCGGCGCAGGCAGAGGGGGCGGACTACATCGGCTTTGGCCCGCTGTATGCCACGGGGACCAAGCCGGACTACGTGCCCATCGGCCTGCAGGACATCACCGAGGTGCACCGTCTGGTGACGCTGCCGATCTTCTGCATCGGCGGGGTGAACGCGGGACGGCTGGACGAAGTGATCTCCGCCGGGGCGCGTCGTGTGGTGGTGGTGTCAGCGTTTCTGCAGGCGGCGGATGTGGCGGACGAGGTGCGGCGGCTGAAGCAGCGGCTGCCGGTGGGCTGAGCGGGCAGGAGGAGATGGGCTGGATCTCACATGCCCAACCCCACGCAGGGCGCCGAGGCTTGAGGGGAAACTTCCGCAAATTCCTCAAATTCTGCGGGGGGGTATACGCGCAGGAGCGCGGGCAGGGCTTGCTCATGGGCAGACTTCCCCCATTTCCACGGGAGGGGGGAACACGCAGAGAGTCCACCGATGGCGAGACTTCCTCAATTTCCTCAATTTCCTCGGGGGAGGATACGCACGCGGCGGGCCATGGCGGATGTGCCGGAGCGGGTTCTTTCTTCACGCTGGCTGTAAGATGATCATACAGACTGGTATTTCATGTTAGTGCCGCAGGTGGTTGTCATTGGCACAGTGGCATTCCATTCTGCCACCAAGGTGCGCTGGCGCTGCATTTCATGTATCGTTATTGCACTGGCAGCCAAGAAAGGCGTACGGGTTTGCCAGGTGTGGGGTGTTTCCTATGCTTGGAGCATGCTAAACAACAGAATGACTCTGAACACTACTGGCATGACGAGGGCGGCAGCATGGTGGTCCGCACAGTCCGCTGTGCGGCTCGTGCTGCCCAGTGTGCTCTGTTCTTCCAGATCCTTCGCGTGTGTTCTGCAACGCGCAGCCGGAGATTGGGCTTTGGGTTCCTTCGCAGGGAGATCGTGATTCGCAGCTCAGGGGAGCTTGCGCGCCGCACAGAGGACTGTGCGTACCACTATGGCGGCATTCGCCGTCCACAGGCAGTGAGAGAAGAGTCTGCCAGATGTGTAAAGAGGATGAGCCTCCGCGAGCAGCACCTGAGCTTGCCTTTGGCTCGCGTGTACACCCCCCCGCTGAATTTGCTGAATTCGCGGAAGTTTCACTCTTGGCAAACCACGCTGGTATTTCCTGGCAGGGCATTGATCACGCGCTGGGCAGCGGCGGCTGGGGGACCAGCCGCCCTACCCGCGCTGCTGTGTGTACCCCTCCCGTGGAAACGGGGGAAGTCTGCCCACGAGCAAGCCCTACCCGCGCTCCTGCGTGTATACCCCCCCGAGGAATTTGCTGAATTTGCGGAAGTTTTTCCGGAAGAGGGCGGGGCATGGCTGGGCGCACGCCAGCCGCAGCCGATGCGGCTGCCCTGCTGCTTCAGAGTTCCAAACCCGGGGGGGCGGAGACCCCGGCACCTGGGGCATTACTTCTTCTCGGTGGGGATGATGCCGGCGCTCACGGCGCGTTTGGCTCCGAGGTATTCTTTGGCCAGGGCTTCGATCTCGTCTTTCTTGATGCCGGAGAAGTCGGTGATGAAGCTGCGGGCCCAGTCGAGGCGCTCGGGGTGCTCCTGGGCGCAGCGGAGCACGTTCATGGACCAGTAGCGGTTGTCGCGGCGCATCTGCTCCAGCTGGGCCAGCAGGGGCTTCATGGCGCGGTCAAATTCGTCGTCGGTGATCGGGCCTGCGGCCAGCTTGTCGCCGATCTCGATGACGAGCTTGGTCAGGGAGTCGGCCAGCTCGGGCTTGCACTCGATCATGGTGGTCATGTAGCCGTAGCCGGTGAAGGTGTCGTTGGCCACGTGGTAGCAGGCGGGGCTGTAGGTGTCTCCCAGTTCCTCGCGCACCTTGATGCGCAGGCGGTCGTCCAGGATGGAGCCCAGCAGAGTGAGGCGGCGGGTGCGCTTGATGTTCGTCATGTCCGTGGTGGGCCAGTACACGGTGGCGATGGCCTTGGGGATCTCTGTGTCAAAGGGGAAGGTCTTGCTGGCTTCGGGCTTGGGGAAGGCCACGGCGCGCTCCTTGGTGTAGTCGGGCTTCTTGGCGGCGCGCTTGGGCAGGGCACCGAGGGTCTTGGCCACGGCCTTGATCGCAGCATCTTCGTCCACGTCTCCCAGCACGGTCACTTCCAGGTAGTCCTGCGTGAGGGCAGGGGTGAGCCAGGCCTTCAGCTCTGCCAGGGTGCGCTGGCGCAGCACTTCGATCTTGGGAAAGCCCCAGCGTGCATCGCCGGAGTGGGTGAAGGCCACCACCTCGCCATTCATGACGCCTTCTGCGGTGTGCTGCAGCTGGGTGTACATGGGTTCCAGATTTTTCTCAAACTGGCGCGCTGCCTCTTCGCGGTAGCCGGGGGCCACGAGGTAGGCGGTGAGCAGCTGCATCTGCGCCTCCAGGTCTGCCGGAGTGGTGCGGCCGCTGAGCACAAAGGCCTCGTCTCCCACGGAGAAATCACTGCCCACGGTGCGGCTGGCAAAGATGCGGCGGATGTCGTCCACGCCGTGCTTTTCCAGGCCACCGAGCTGGAAGGTGCTCTGCGCAAAGGGGATGATGCCCGGCTTGTCTGGAGGGGTGCTGAGCTTGCCGCCGCCAAAGTTGATCAGCACGCGGATGGTGCCTTTTTCAAATTCAGTGTGTTTGAAGTTGAAGCGCACGTTGTTTTCAAACACGGCCTGGACGATCTCCAGATCCTTGGCCTCGGAGCGGCTGGCCACCTTGCCCTCAGGGCCAAACTCGGTGTAGGCAAAGGCGGCGGTTTCTTCCTTGGCAGGAGCGGCCACGGGCTTGGCGCGGCTGGCTTTGAAGGTGTCGATGATCTGTTTGTTGGCATCGCCTTCCAGCTTCAGATTGCCACCGAGAAAGAGCTGCACGTCATCGCCTTTCCAGTCTTCCACGAGTGCGGCGTGGCTGTCTTCCTTCTTCAGGCTGGCCAGCACGGTGGAGACGCGGGCGAGGTCATCCGCCGGATGGGTGAAGACCTTCTTGCCTGCGATGATGCTGACGATGCCGCTGGCCAGATCGCGGGACTTGCGGCTTTCGGCCTGATCGGCGCGCAGCTTGGCCCCTTTGAGCACGGTGGCCTTGGCTTCTTCAAATTCGGCATCGGTAAAGCCGTGCTCGATGGCGCGGCGCAGTTCCGTTTCCAGCAGGGTCAGGGTGGCCTGCCAGTTCTTGGGGTCGCACTGGGCCTGGATGCCGTTCACGCTGACAAATTCGAGATACTCGTAGCTGTAGCTCTCTGCGCCCATGAAGGGGGCGCCTTCGGCCTTGGCCAGTTTGGAGAGGCGCTGGTTGATCATCATGTCGGCCAGGTCGCGGATGGTTTTCTCGCGGCGGGTGGCGGCGCTGTCGGGCTTGTTCTTGGCAGGGCGGGGGATCTCCACGGAGATGGTCAGGGCCTCGGCCTGCATCTCGGTGTGCAGCTTGGCGATGGTGCCGTAGCCGGAGGTGACTTTGCCGAGATTGGGCTCTTCGGCATCGCCGTGCCTGGGTTTGGCATTGGCAAACTGCTTCTCGATCTCCGCCTTCACAGCGGCGGTGTCTTTGAAATCACCCACGGCCACGATGGTGGCGCGCTTGGGCGTGTAGTACTTCTCGTAGAAGTCCACAAAGCGCGGGCGCTTCATGGTCTTGATCATCTCCTCGGTGCCGATGGGCATGCGGTCCGGCAGGATGGACTCGGGCATGGCAAACTTGTAGCCCGCCATCATGGTGCGGTACTCGATGGAGTCACGGCTGAGCTTTTCGCTGAGGATGATGCCGCGCTCCTTGTCGATCTCGGCCTCATTGAGCAGCATGCCGTCGAGGTCATCGCGGAAGAGCTGCAGGCCTTCGGCGATGTACTTGGGCTCCACCTTGGGCAGCTCCAGCATGTACACGGTTTCCTTGAAGGAGGTGTGTGCATTGGTGTCTGCGCCAAAGCCCATGCCCAGGCGCTGGAAGTACTCCACCATCTCGCCGCCTTTGAAGTGGCGGGAGCCATTGAAGGCCATGTGCTCCAGGTAGTGCGCCATGCCCTGCTGGTCGTTTTCCTCCATGAGGGAGCCCACATCCATGTACAGGCGGATGCTGGCGCGGCCGGGGGGCTCATCGTGCGGCAGGATGACGTAGCGCAGGCCGTTTTCCAGCTGGCCAAACTGGGCCTTGGGGTCGGCCTTGAGATCGCTGGTGTCCTGCGGCCAGGTGGCGGCATGCGCGGTGGAGGCGACGACGGCTGCGAGAAGGAGGGAGCGTAGCATGAGGGTGCGGCTGGCGGTGGTTTGGGAAAGAAGCGGACGAACGTGGAAACTCAGTGCGGCGAATGAATACGCGCGGAAACCAATGACGAAACGGCGCAGGAGCAGAAATTCGTCATTGGAATGTTGGATTGGGGCATTCCAGCCTGTGGCGGGCTTAGTCCACCTTGCCGAGGCCCGCTTCGGGGTCCGGCTCCAGGAATCCGAGCTCGACGAAGAGCTCGTCCATGGCCATGAGGGTGGCCTCGTACATCTCAAAGGAGAGATTGAAATTAAAGAAGCCGTGGCCCTGGCCTTCGAATTCGATCAGGCGGCAGAGGTTCTTCTTCTTGCTCGACTTGCGGGCAAACTGATAAGAGCCGTCAAAGGGCACCACGCGGTCTCCAGTGCCGTGCATGATGAGCATGGGCGGCAGGCCGGGGCGGATGGCGCGGATGAGGTCGGCGGCCTTGCAGGTGGCCTGGTCCGGCCAGCGGTCGCGGCCAAAGGCGTACTTGGAGTAGGTGTCCATCACCGGATTGAACAGCACGATGGCGTTCGGAGCCGGGCTGCAGTCCAGGGCGTCTGAGGGATCGTCAAAACCGCTGAGGATGGCGGAGGAGGCGATGGCGTGGCCGCCACCGGAGCCGCCCACGCCGACGATCTTGCCGGGATTGATGCCCAGCTCCACGGCGTTCATGCGGATCCAGCGGATGGCGGAGCGCGCATCGGCCATGGCTTCCACCGGGCCGGTGCCGTGGCGGGTGCTCACACGGTAGTCAAAGCAGATCGTGGTCATGCCACGGGAGGCGAAATAGACGCAATGCGGGGCAAACTGCGCCACCTGGCCGTTGTCCCAGCCGCTGCTGAAAAAGAAAGCCGCCACCGACTTGGGGTACGAGGGAGCCTTGTCCATCTCGGGTTCCCAAATGTAGGCGGAGAGATTCACGCCGCCGACGGTTTTGTAGATTTCTTCCCGGGCGGTCTTCAGCAGCTCCCGATTGCGATCAATCGGGGGCGTGCGGGGATGACCTTCACTGTGAGACTCCATGTTTTGGGGGGAAAATATGACGTTCGCCAGAATCACCAAATCAGCAAATGGTTTTACTCTGGATTAAAACTATCACAGCAATTATTCCGGTATGCTAATCATAAAATAACGATGACCGATTGTTTTTGCCTGAATCCGCGTCTTGTTCACGGTTTTTGCCGTTTCTCCATGCGCTCTTTTCTTCTGTTTGTCCTCGGATTTGCCCTGCTGCAGCTGGGTGCGGTACCCGCCCATGCTCAGGATGATGCCGCCCTGAGGGGCGATCTGGAAAAAGCCTATCTTAAATGGAGGGAGGCCATGCTGCGCAAGGACGCCCCGGCCTGGGCGGGCAGCATCAGCCGCTACCGCCAGACGGTGATCCGCAACATGGTGGTGAGCGAGAGGCGGTCCTTTCCTGAGGCGGTCTTTGACTCCCCGGTGGTGCCGCCGCTGCTCACGGGGCTGCGCCTGCTGGAAGCCCAGGCGGTGGGTGAGACGGCGCATCTGGTCTATTATGGAAAGATCGACATGGGGCAGGACAAGGCGCTGGTGCACGAAGACCTGCTGAAGCTGAAATTTTCCCGAGAAAACGGGGTGTGGAAGTACGACAGCAACCGCATCTCCCGCATGGACAAGGCCCCGCCCGAGGTGCTGAAAGCCCTGCGTGAAGGCACACGCCCGGAGTTTCTCGACACACCCGAGTTTACCCCGCCGGGCAAGATGCCGCCCACGCCGCCGCTGTGCCGCGTGCCGGACTTCAAGGCGGGCTTCAAGCTGGAGACCTTTGGCTACCAGACGACGCTCGAAGCGAATGGCATCAGCTACGATCCGGTGGAGGACGGGCTGGATCAGCAGCTCCTCATCGGCGGGCTGGTCAGGGGGCGCAATGAGATCACACTGCACATCAAGCCGGTGCCGCGTCCGGAGAAGGAGAAGCCTGCGCTGCAGATCCGCATCTACCTCCTGCCGGATGATCCGGGCAAACCCAGCCGGGAAGTGCTGCGGTGGTCGGCCCCAGAGGCGGGTGCCCCCGCCAAGGTGACGCTGCCCATCGAAGTCAAATAACCTCCCGGTCATGCCAACGCTCGACCATGAAAAGACACTGCGGGCCGCTGGATTCCGCGTGGTGGCCGGTATTGATGAAGCAGGACGCGGCCCCCTGGCCGGTCCGGTGTGTGTGGCGGCCGTGGTGCTGCCGGATGACTTTTTCCATCCCGTGCTCAATGACTCCAAGCAGCTCAGCGAGGTGAAGCGCGAGCGTTTGTATGAGGAGATCACCGCAGATGCGCGCATCCGCTGGCACTGCGTGACGGTGGAGCCTGCGGAGATCGACCGCATCAACATCCTGCAGGCCACGTGGGCTGGCATGCGCCGTGCGGCGCTGGCGCTGCAGCCGGTGCCGGATGCGGTGCTGATCGACGGCAAGCCGGTGAAGCAATATCCGCTGCACCAGGTGGCGCTGGTGAAGGGGGACAGCCTCAGCTACTCCATCGCGGCGGCCAGCATCATTGCCAAGGTCACGCGGGACCGTCTCATGGTGGCCATGGCGCAGAAGCATCCGGCGTATGGGTTTGAGATTCACAAAGGCTACCCCACGCCCGCCCATCTGGCGGCGCTGCGCCAGCACGGGCCCTGCCCGGAGCACCGGCGCAGCTTTGGCCCGGTGGCACAGCTGGAGCTGGATCTGTCATGACCCAGGAAACGCCGCCATCCGAAAGCCTCTGGAGCCGGATGCAGCGGCGGGTGCTGGAGGCTGCATGGCTGCGCACGGCAGTGCTGTGGCTGCGGGCGCGGACGTGGCTCTCTTTTAGCAGGCAGCTGGCCGGTCTGCCGCTGAGCCCCAAGGAGGTGGGGCAGATGGGCGAGCTGCTGGCCGCACGCTGGCTCTCCGCGCATGGCCGCCGGGTGCTCTACCGCAACTACCGTGGGCCTAACCGTGGAGAGGTGGACATCGTGGCACGGCATGGTCAGGTGCTTACCTTTGTGGAAGTGAAGGCGCGAACGAGCACGGAGTTTGGCCGCCCGGCGGATGCCGTGGGCGCGGAAAAGCAGCGCCTCATCCAGCGCGGTGCCATGGACTGGCTGCGCCTGCTGGGAAAGCCACGCCTGAGCTTCCGTTTTGACATCGTGGAGGTGGTGCTGACCGAGGGGCAGAGGCCGCATGTGAACGTGATCGAGGACGCCTTCCAGATGCCGGACAGCTCCATGGCCGGGCGGTGATGAGTGACGATTTTGACAGGTTGCAGCCTGCGTCTTGCCACGGCTGGAGCTGCTGTCTATGAGACGCGCGCAACGCCCATGCAGCCAGCCGCCGCACCCACCACCACCCCCGCCTCCAGTCTCCTCGGCACCGTGACCACCCTGGTGCAGGACACACAGGTGGATGTGACCCGCCTCATCTACATGCTGTATCAAGATGTGGAGCAGCAGATCAACCGCGCAGACCTGAAAGCGCAGCTGACCCTGAGCACCTCCGCCGTGCTGATGGCCATGATCGTCAACATCGGCCCCGGAGTGAACGTGCAAAAGATAGCCAGTCTGCGCACGCACGAGCTGGTGGTGCTGGCGCTGTATGCGCTGTTCATTGGGTGCATGTGCCTGGCCTTTGGGCGCGGCATCGCAGCCGCCTATCCGCGCGCCGTCAGAAAAGCGCCGGATGCCAACCGCCATCCCAATCTCTACTTCTCAGGGCAGATCGCCAGCATTCCAGGGGACGAATATGCCGAGCTTTTCTGCAAGCAGTCGAATGACGGCGTGAAGCGCTCTGTCCTGGGCCAGGTGCACTCCAAATGCATCGTGCTGGAGGCCAAGCTGCACAATGTACGCAAAGGGATGACGTATCTGCTCATGGCGCTGGGGCTGTGGATCTTTGCACGGCTGGTGCTGGTGACGGGCGCCGGACTGGGCTGAGGCGGGTGGGGAGCAGGGCAGGGGATGGGCGGCAATCGGCTTTGACAGCTACGGCGCACGTCGTAAAACTGGCGCTTCCTTTTTCCCAACCCAGACGACCCATCCATGAGCAACGCCAATCCTGCCAAGAAGATCATCAACAATCCGCTGAAGTGCGCCGACGAACTCTTTGAGGGTCTGGTGCTGGCCTATGATGGCAAGGCCCGCCGCGTGGGCACTCGCTCCATCGTCATGAATGATCTGCGCCCCGATGCGCCCGCACTCCTGGTGGGTGGTGGTGCCGGACACGAGCCGATCTATCACGGCCTCGTGGGCAAGGGCATGGCAGACGGTGCCGCCGTGGGCGAGATCTTTGCCGCTCCGCCGCCGGACATCGTGCTGGAAGCCGCCCAGGCCGTGAACCGTGGCAAGGGCGTGCTCTTCCTCTACGGCAACTACGCCGGGGACGTGATGAATTTTGACATTGGCGCGGAACTGGCTGCTGACGAAGGCATCACCGTGAAGACCGTCATCATCGCCGACGACGTGTGCTCCGCTCCTCCTGCGGAGAAGCACAAGCGCCGTGGTGTGGCCGGTCTGGTGCCGATCACCAAACTGGCTGGTGCCGCCGCGCAGACGGTGGACAGCCTGGACGAGCTGGCCCGCATCGCGCAGAAAGCCTGCGACAACACCCGCACCGTGGGTGTGTCCACCAAGCCCGGCAGCATTCCCGCCACCGGCAAGCCCACCTTTGAGCTGGCCGATGACGTGATCGGCCTCGGCATGGGCATTCACGGAGAGAAAGGCGTGGGCCTCATCCCCATGTGCACGGCGGACGAACTCGCAGCCAAGATTCTCGATCTGCTCTTTGCGGATGACCTTGAGCTGAAGTCCGGAGATGAGATCGTGTTTTTCGTCAACAGCCTCGGCTCCACGCACATGATGGAACTGCTGATCCTGCTGCGCGGTGCCAAGCCGATTCTGGAAGCACGCGGCATCAAGATCCACCAGACCATCGTGGACAACATCGTCACCTGTCAGGAAATGGCCGGCGTGAGCTTCAGCATCACCAAGCTGGACGCCGAGCTGAAAAAGCTGTGGGACATGCCCTGCGAGAGCGTGGGCTACACCAAGCTCTGATCCCGGCCAGTCCGCACCCCACCCGCCTCTGCATGAAACTCCCCGCGATCTTCGCCAGCCCTGCCAACATGAGGACCGTTCTGAAAGGAACGCCCATCTTCAGAAAAGGGGACGATTCCGGGGAGATGTACGTGGTGGACAGCGGGGAGGTGGACATCGTGATCAACGGCGTCATCGTCGAAACCGTGCGCTCGGAAGGCTTCTTTGGCGAGATCTCGCTCATCGAAGACTCCGTGCGCTCGGCAGACGCCGTGGCCCGCACGGACTGCAAGCTGCTGCCCGTGAACCGGCACCACTTTCTCTACATGGTGGACGAGATCCCACAGTTTGCCCTTCACGTGATGAAAGGCATGGCCGACCGCCTCCGCCGCGCCGACCGCCGCGCATCAGGCGAGGTGGAGACGGAGGACTGAGGGGGGCGTGGTGAAGGAGGGTTGAAATCAGCCGTATTCCGATTAGGATTGAACTTATGATCACAGCAGCCACCACGGAGGCAGGCATTTTAAGCCGTGTCATCCAACCCGGCACGGGGGGATGGGACAAGGCGGCTGCTAATGCTATCCTGAGCTTTGCCTTCTCGGAAGATGATCGTCAGCGGATGCTAGTGCTGCTGGAAAAAGCCAAGGCGGATGAACTGAGCGAGAGCGAACAGGCGGAGCTGACCAGTTTTCAAAAAGCTGGCAGGACTCTTGAGCTGATGAAGGCTCGGGCCCGTGTTTCACTCCAACAGGCTGCGGCTTGAGTCATGCCGCGCCCCTCTCGTGATCTAGAGCGGCAGGTATTGGCGCTGGCCGCAGGCAGGTGTGAATACTGTCACGTCCCTGAAAAGGTTTCTGAATTGCCCTTTCATCTGGATCATGTCATCGCAGAGAAACATCGCGGACCCACGGTTTTGGAAAATTTGGCGTGGGCATGTTTCTCCTGCAACATGCACAAGGGCTCCAATATCGCAGGCATTGATCCAGTGACTGGCGAGGTGGTCAGGCTGTTTCGTCCTCGGCAGGATGTCTGGGGGGAGCATTTCAGCTGGCAGGGGGCATGGCTGCATGGGAAAACACCCGTCGGACGCACAACGGTGATGGTTTTGGAAATGAACGACCCCGATGCGGTGTTACTTCGGGAATTACTGATACTTGAGGGCATTTTTGAAGCATGACTTTGCTTTATTGGAGGGGATGCTCCCTCTCCCTTCCCGTTTGACATCCTCCCGCCTGCGCCAACTGTCGCGGTCCCATGCCCAAAGCCAACCTTTCCAAAGACGAAGTCAAAGCCATGCTCATTCTCGCCTGCGAGCGCGTCATCGCGGCGGAGCCAATGCTCTCCCAGGCGGACCGGGATCTCGGAGACGGGGACCATGGCATGGGCATGGAGCGCGGCATGCGCGCGGCCAAGGACAAGCTGGAGGCTGCCGAGCCGGAGAGCATCGAGAAAGCCTTCTCCAGTGTGGGCATGGCCATGATGAGCAGCATGGGCGGCGCGAGCGGTGCGATCTTTGGCACCTTCTTCCGCAATGGCGGAAAAGCCCTGGCTGGCAAAGAAACCTTTGATGCCGCCGGTCTGGCTGCCTTCCTTCAGGCAGGTCTGGACGGTGTGAAGCAGCGCGGTGGCGCCGCCGTGGGAGACAAGACCTGCGTGGATGCCATGGAGCCTGCTGCCGTTAAAGGTGCCGAAGTGGCTGCGCAGTCTCTGCCGGAAGCCATGACCGCTGTGGCCGCTGCCGCCGAGGCGGGCAAGGAGGCCAGCAAAGCCATGGTGGCCAAGTTTGGCCGTGCCAAGACTCTCGGAGAGGCCTGCATCGGCTTCCCAGACGCAGGTGCCTGCTCCGTGGTGGTGATCCTCACCGCCTTCCGCGATTTCATCGTGGCGTGATCACCTTCGCTGAGAAGGTGTTTGCAGCATGCTGACTTCAGTCAAGCATGCAGCGTTTCGACGCTGCTGAGCAATGATGCGCCCAAAGTACGTGCTTATTCAACGTCACCATTTGGGCTTCCATCGAATGCATCGAGGCAGTTCACGGGGCTTTGTTTCCGCCCCTCACCCGGCCTCTCCCCGAAGGATGCCCAGAACTGCGAAGTCTTCGACGGGGAGAGGGGTAACGCGTTGCGGCTCCGATTTCGTTCCAGTGCGCCTTGGCATGCTTCTCCTCTCCCCGCCGAGGATACGATAGTTCCCAGGACACTACGGGGGGAGTCCGGGTGAGGGGGCAGGCGAAACCGCCGAATTCGGAATCCCCGACACATGGCCGGAAGGCAGATCGGCAATGGTGCCATCAACAAGTGTTCGCGGGACGGCCCGAGCGGTTGCTTCTGTGTGCAACCCTCAAATAAGCCTTTTAAGTTCACCGTGGCCTGATCACCGGCTTCTGCCAGTCGCGCCAGAAGGCCTCCGTTTGATAGGGGTCGGGATTGATCTCGATGACCATGGGCATGGGCAGCAGGTCCTCCAGGTCGGCGGGATCTTCGGTCTGCAGGTATTCCAGGCCCCAGAGTTGGGCCCAGGGCTCAAAGCTCAGCTCGTGGCGGTTTTCGATCACGCTGCGGGCGGCGTCCGGCAGGGCGCGCAGGCTGGCAACGCGGGAGAAGATTTTGCCGCCGCCATTGTTGACCACGACGATGCGCAGGCGCGGGTGCTCCAGTTGCTGGATGATCCACGGCGCGGCGAGATCGTAGAGCGCGCTGAGGTCTCCCAGGATGAGCCAGCATTCGCCATCATGCACGGCGCTGGCACCGAGGAAGGTGGAGACGATGCCGTCGATGCCATTGGTGCCGCGATTGGCGAAGAATTCCACACCGGGCTTGTTCACGGACTGAAGTGCCAGATTGAACTCGCGGATGGGCATGCTGTTGCCCACAAAGACGCGGGAGCCTGCCGGGATGGCCTTGGCAAGGTGGAGCATCCAGCCGGGCTCGGAGGCGGGGAAGCGTGTCAGCTCCGGCTCAAAGCGCAGGATGCTGCAGGGCTGCTCCAGGCGCGTGGCCTCGGTGCTGCGTATGTTTTCCCAGGCCAGCGTCTCCACATTCTCGGTGCGGGCCAGGCCGCTGAAGCCGGTGCGGGTGATGTTGGTGACTTTGACCTTGGCCTCCTTGTCCAGATCCCGCCACCAGCGCCAGGAGGGCACTGCGCCGATGCGCAGCACGTGGGCGGGGCGTGCGGACTGCAGGGCGCGCTCGCCACCTGGGATGAGCAGCGGCTGCAGTTCGGGAAAAGCGTGCAGATTGGCGGTGGCCTCGGCCACGATGGGCGCACCCAGCCGTGCCAGCAGCGGAGCAGCCTGCGCGGCGTCTTCTGGGTGCATGCCAGAGGCGAGCACGAGATCGCACTGCACGGGGCCGATGGGACCTTCTTCTGAAGGAGCGGGCGGTGGTGCGGCGGCGAAGTCCACGCCGGGGATGTTGGTCTCCAGCGGCTCGTCCAGACACACGTTCAGGTGCATGGGGCCGTCTGAGCAGTGGCCTTCGTGAGATTCGTCCGTGGCATCCCAGTCTCCCACCATGGTGGCATACACGCCGAAGAGGCCGTGCTGCTCGATGGTCTGCGGCGCGCCGCTGCCGCGGTAGCTTTTCGGGCGGTCGGCGGTGACAAGGATGAGTGGCAGGTTCTGGTAGTGCGCCTCCACCACGGCGGGCAGCAGCTCTGCGGCAGCGGTGCCGGAGGTGGTGACCACGGCCACGGGCTGGCGGTCTGCCATGATGCGGCCCAGGGCAAAGAAAGCGGCGCTGCGCTCCTCAAAGAAGTTCCAGATCTGGATGCCGCTGCAGTTCAGCAGGGCGGCCACGAGGGGGGCATTCCGTGCGCCTGCGGCCACGCACACCTCCCGTACTCCCAGGTAGGCCAGTGTGTGGAGGGTCTGATGGATGAGCTGCGTCTGCGTCATGATTGAAGAGCCAGCAGTCGCAGCACGGCTTCGCGTTTCAGGCGCAGCTCGCGCCATTCGTGGTCAAAGGCGCTGCCACCCACGATGCCGCAGCCGGAGGGCAGGCGCACCTCGTCGCCTTTCCAGCACAGGCCACGGATGGACACCACGATGTGGGTGGTGCCGCCCGCCTCGGCAAAGCCGAAGGGCGCGCCGAAGAAGCCGGGCACCTGAAGCTGCTGGCGGTACTCGCGCAGCTTTTCCAGAGACTCCTTGTCCCGTGGCAGGCAGCCGACGGCCGGGGTGGGGTGCAGCAGGGGCACCAGCTGCGCGGGGTCGGCGGCGGCGGAGAGCTGCACGCTGAGCTTTGACTGAAAGTGCACCAGACCGGCGGTCTCGCACAGCGTGCGCTCGGCACGGGAGACGGCACCCAGCGCCTGAAGCTGCTGCGTGAGGTAGCGCACCACGATCTCGTGCTCCTCGATCTCCTTCACATCCGTGAGAAAGGCCTCCTGGTTTCCCGGCTTGGCGGTGCCTGCCAGCGCCATGGTTTCCAGCGTGCGATCCTTCACGGTGAAGAGCAGCTCCGGCGTGGCACCGAGGAAGCCGCCGCTCTCCTGCACATGGGCATAGCCCCACATGTTGGCAGGGGCCTGCATCACGGCCTGGAGCAGCCGGCGCGGGTCTCCGGCGGTCAGGGTGCCGGACTCCGTGAGCACGGGTACCATCTTTTCCAGACGCTTGGCCAGCACCTCGCGGCGGATGCGACGAAAGGCCATCTTAAACCACTCTGTGGCCGGTTTTTCCCAGTGAATCTGGGGCTGCTGGGAGCCATTGAGGTGAATGATCTGCGCCAGGCTGGCGGGGCTGATCTCATGCAGGCGTGCGGGCACCTTCCAGGGGGCGGGGTCTTTGAGATCGAAGTCATTGATATAGAAGGCTCCTCCCGCCGCCGGCACAGCTGCCAGCGCGGTGAAGGGGCCTTCTCCCAGCCATGCCCGCCCATCGGGCAGCCTGAACAATGCGAATTCCATCATGCGAGTTTGCATGCATAGTGAAACGCACCGCGCAGCGTGCAAGATGGGAAACTGACACTTGTGAACATCCTTCCAGCGGCGACAGTCGAATTCTTTAGTGCATGAATGCTGCCGATGAGTTTCTCAAGGTTGCAACCGACTACCAGCTCGGGGCGTTGGACACGGAATCTCAGCACCCTTTCACCACCTCGCTCTCCCAGATGGCGCGTGCGGATGTGGGGGAGGCGGTGAAGCTGATGCATCAGGTGGATGTGCATGCCCTGCGGCAGTTTGCCGCCAAGTCCACCGCGCTGGCCGATCTGGCGCGGGCCGTCGCCGCCACCTTTGCTGCGGGGCGGCGTGTCTTTCTCTGCGGCTGCGGCGCCACCGGGCGGCTGTCTCTTAGCATCGAGATCTTCTGCCGCATGGGCGTGCTGCCCGTGCCGGATGCGGAGCGCGTGGTGGCCTTCATGGCGGGTGGAGACCTGGCGCTGATCAAGGCCATCGAGAACTTTGAAGACCACCCCGAATACGGTGCACGTCAGCTCGTGGAGCTGGGGTTTCAAGACGGGGATCTGCTCATCGCCACCACCGAGGGCGGGGAGACGCCCTTCGTCATCGGGGCCACGGAGCGTGCGGCGGAGATCTCTCACAACCACCCCTGGTTTCTCTACTGCAATCCAGACGAGCAGCTCATCGCCGCTGCGGCGCGGTCCCGGCGTGTGATTGAAAATCCGGCCATTCACAAGCTGAACCTCGCCGTGGGTGCCATGGCTGTCTCAGGCAGCACGCGTCTGCAGGCCAGCACGGTGCTCATGGCGGCCATCGGCTTTGCCTTCATGCACCAGCATGACCCCGAAAATGCGCCCAAGGAGGTGCTGCAGCTGCTGCGCCATGTGGTGCACTGCGACGGCCAGTTTCTCGTGCCTTTCATCGAGCACGAGGCCGCAGTGTATGAGCGCGGTGCGTTTGTGTTTTACGTGAGCAGGCGCTTTGGCATCACCGTCGTCACAGACACCACCGAGCGCGCGCCCACCTTCAGTCTGGTGCCGTTTGAAAAGCAGGATGATCCCTCCGCACCCGCTTCGTGGAGCCACTTTCTCATGCCTGAGCAGCCGGGCGCTCATGCGGCCTGGCTGGCGCTGCTGCACCGGGAGCCGCGCACGCTGGAATGGCCGGACGTACGCCATGTGGCCGGGGCCGAGGTGCTGGCATCTTACGACTTCTCGGCACAGCTGGCGCCGCGCCGCAAGATCCGTACGCATGACGCCGAGCACCTGCAGTTTCACATTGATGGCGGGGCAGGGGAGATGGTGTGGGAGTTTGATGGTCTCGTGCACCACGTGGACCTGACCGGTGTGCATGAGTTTCACGCGCATCTGCTGCTGAAGATGCTGATCAACATCCACTCCACGCTGGTGATGGGCCGCCTGGGCCGCTACCTGGACAACCTCATGACCTACGTGAAGCCGAGCAACAACAAGCTCATCGACCGCGCCGTGCGCTACGTGCGCCTGCTGGCACGCCGCCGCACCAGCGTGCTGCCGGACTACGAAGAGGTGACGCGCCTGCTGTTTGACGAGCGCGAAAAGCTGCAGCCCGGAGAGCCGATTGTCCTGAAGACTCTGGCGGCGCTGGGCGTGAAGGTGTGAAGGATGGGCAAGATGACTCTCTTCAGGCTGATTTTGCATTCAACGACTGAAGTGCGATTAACTTCCGCTCGGTCGTCAGCCGTTTCGTTGTTGAGGTCATGCAGAGCCTGGAGATGAACTGGCTGAAGGCTTCCGTTCAACAAGCCGCCGGCATGTGTCGCAATAAGCAAGTTTTTGCCGAGGCTGGACATCAATTGGATCGGCGCAACCTGAGCACTGTAGGAGTTCCGGCATCAGTTCGTATGCAGCAAGGGGCGGTGGATCAAATGTAGTCTGTGACCATATCCCCGCACGGGCATCCGCTGAAACTCCGAACGCTGAATCCAACCAACTGCGGCCACACGATTCACATAAGCCGCCATAGATTGGAATCTCGGCGCTCTCCAATCTTTGGGACGCCAGTTTCGCTGCCGGAATCCGGCAGTCGTCGTCGGTGCGTTGATCGACCGGTGAAACGTGCCCCTGTTTCCAGACAAACAATGCACGGCCGTTCCATGGCTTTCCCTGCCATCCCGTCATGTGAGATCCGCAGAAGGGACACTCGATGGGCGGCATCGGGATAAAGTAATCAAACATGCCCATGACCGGTGATGCTAAAAATTAGGATGAATATTAAAGTTCAGCAACTGGGAGCGCAAGTAGCTATGATCGAGTGATGAAAGCAGACTACCACATCAACCTCTTTTTCAGCGCTGAAGACGGCGGCTACATTGCTGATGTGCCTGATTTGAAGTCGTGTGCCGCCTTCGGGACCACTCCCGAGACCGCTCTAAAAGAGGTGCTTGTTGCCAAGGCGGCCTGGCGGGCTGCGGCCAGGAAGCACAAAAAGCCTGTGCCTAAGCCCCGCTATCGTCCGGCGATCTATGCTCTGGGGTCTTGATGAAACATCCGCCCTGCCGTCATCGTAAGCTCGGTTGATGCTTCCTCCCTCAGACAGCCAGCTCCGCGACATCACCCGCCGCCATTTCTTCAGCCAGTGTGGCATGGGGATCGGTTCGGTGGCGCTGGCTTCGATGATGGCGGAGCGCGGGCTGCATGCGGCCAGTGCTGCTGCAGCGGCGGGGCCGGGTGTGATGAAGAAGGGGGATGTGAAGCCGCGTGCGAAGAATGTGATCTATCTCTTCATGGCGGGCGGGCCATCGCAGCTGGAGCTGTTTGATTACAAGCCGAAGCTCGTGGAGCTGAACGGTCAGCCCATCCCGCAGAGCTATGTGGAGGGGAAGCGGTTTGCCTTCATGGGCACCAGCAATGGCTTCAAGCTCCTGGGCACGCGGCGCAGCTTTCAGCAGCACGGCCAGAGCGGCGCGTGGGTGAGCGACATGATGCCCTACATGCAGGGGGTGGTGGATGAACTGAGCATCGTGACCACCTGCAAGACGGAGCTTTTTAATCACGCCCCGGCCAAGCTTTTCATGAACACCGGCAGCGGCCAGTTTGGCAGGCCGTCGATGGGCGCGTGGGTGACGTATGGCATCGGCAGCGAGTCGAGCGATCTGCCCGGCTTTGTGGTGCTGCAGAGCGGTCCGCGTGGTCCACGTGGCGGCTCGGTGCTGTGGGGCAGCGGCTTTCTGCCCACCACCTACCAGGGCGTGCCGCTGCGGGGCACCGGAGAGCCCATCCTGAATCTCTCCACACCGACGGAATACAGCGCCGCCAGCCAGCGCCGTGTCATCGACACCGCACGCGAGCTGAACCTGGCACGGCTGGTGGAAACCGGTGACGAGGAGATCCAGACACGCATCAATGCCTACGAGATGGCCTGGCGCATGCAGAGCAGCGCGCCGGAGCTGATCGACCTCAAAGGTGAATCCAAGGCCACGCTGGATCTCTATGGTGTGGACCCCACGCAGCCCTCCTTTGCGCGCAACTGCCTCCTCGCCCGCCGACTGGTGGAGCGCGGCACCCGCTTTGTGCAGCTCTACCACACGAGCTGGGACAACCACGGCGGCAAAGGCGAGACGCTGGAGGATGATTTCCCCAAGGTGGTCAAAGATGTGGATCAGGCCTGCGCGGCGCTGATCCGCGACCTCAAATCACGCGGTCTGCTGGAGGAGACGCTCGTCATCTGGGGCGGCGAATTTGGCCGCACACCCATGGGCGAGAATCGTGACAAGACGGGGCGCAATCACCACATCGACGCCTTCACCATGTGGTTTGCCGGTGGCGGCATCAAGGCCGGGCAGACCTACGGCAAGACCGATGAGCTGGGCTTTGGCGTGGCTGAAAATCCGGCGCATGTGCATGATCTGCACGCCACCATTCTGCATCTGCTCGGGCTGGAGCATGAGAAGCTGACCTTCAAATTCCAGGGCCGCGACTTCCGCCTGACAGATGTGCATGGCAGGCTGCTGCACGGTCTGCTGGCGTGAGGCATTTTGCCGCCTACTCCACCAGATAGAGAATGCGCCCGCAGCTTTCGCATTGGGTGATCTTCTCGGACTGCTTGAGGGACTGGATGACGCCCATGACCACTTTCATGTGGCAGCCGCCGCACATGGCGTTTTCCATGGGGACGATGGCGGCGTCTCCCTTCTTGGTGAAGATGCGGGTGTAGAGGTCCAGCGTGTCGGGATCGATGGGGGCGGCGAGCGTGCTGCGCTCGGCGTTGAGGTCGGTCAGGCGGCGGTTCACACCGGCACCGCGCTCCTCCAGCGCTTTGAGTTCTTCGTTCACGCGCTTCTGCGTTTCCGCCAGCTTGGCCTGGGCGTCCTTGAGCTTGAGCTTGGCGGCATCCAGGGCCTCCATCTGCTCCAGCTCGCCGTCTTCCAGCTTGGTCACATCGTCCTGGTAGCGTTTGATTTCATGACCCAGGGCGGCGAATTCGTCGTTCTTGCGCGTTTCAAACTGCTGGTCCTGCATGCGCTTGATGCTGTTCTGGCGCGTCTGCACATCGAGCTGGATGTTTTTGATCTTCACCTCGACCTCCTTCATCGCCTGATTGGCCGCATCCACCGCCGCCTGATCTCCTGCGAGCTGCATCTTGGCCCGGTTCTGCTGGTTGGGGATGTCCTTGAGGTCTTTCTGCAGGGCGCGAATGCGCTGGTCCCGTTCCTGGAGCTGGATGAGTTTCGTGATGTCTTGAAGCATGTGTAGGGGATGTAAGCCGAAACGCGGAAAAAGCACAAGTGCTCTGTTTTTGGGTTCTGTGTTCCCGATTTGCCATCAGCAGGAAACCGAGAGCCGGATACTTCTTCAACCTTGACCAGCCCGCCGCCCGGCGAAAAGGTACGCCTTTCCACCTATTTCCTTCTTTTTCATTGATGAAGCCCACACTCCTCATCCTCGCTGCCGGCATGGGCAGCCGTTACGGCGGTCTGAAACAACTCGATGCCATGGGGCCATCCGGAGAGGTGGTGCTGGACTACTCCGTGTTTGACGCCATCCGCGCTGGATTCGGCAAGGTGGTATTCGTCATCCGCCGCGACTTTGAAGAGCTCTTCCGCACGCAGATCGGCAGCAAGTACGCGGGCCGCATCGAGGTGGAGTATGCGTTTCAGGACATCAATGACCTGCCTGCTGGCTTCACCGTGCCGGAAGGTCGCACCAAGCCCTGGGGCACCGCGCATGCGCTGCTCTCTGCGGAGAAGGTGGTGAATGAGCCCTTCCTCATGATCAATGCGGACGACTTCTACGGGCAGGATGCCTATAAGAAGATCGCCGCCGATCTGGTGCAGCCGCGCGCGCAGGACGGCAAGAGCCACTGGTCCATGGTGGGTTTTTACCTGAAGAACACGCTCTCAGACCACGGCAGCGTCTCGCGCGGCGTGTGCACCTGCGATGCGAACGGCATGCTGAAAACCGTGCTGGAAATGACCAAGATCTTCAAGCACGGCGATGCCGCTGAAAACCGCGAGGTGGAAGGCGCCTATGTGCCGCTGACGGGCGAGGAAGTGGTGTCGATGAACTTCTTCGGCTTCACGCCGGACATCTTTGCGCATCTGCGCACAGCCTTCACCGCCTTCCTCCAAGAGCGCGGCCACGAGCAGAAATCCGAGTGCTATGTGCCTGCGCAGGTGGATGCACTGATCGCCGCTGGCAAAGCGGACGTGCGCGTGCTGGAGACGACGGGCAAGTGGTTTGGCGTGACTTACCCGGAGGACAAGGCGGAAGTGGTGGCCAGCATCCGCGCCCTGGTGGATGCGGGTGAGTATCCGCAGTCGCTGTGGGGCTGAGGTAGTGCGGGCAGGATTGCCCGTGCTACTGAGCGTGAAGTGGTCCGCACTCTCCGAGTGCGGAATGGGGGTCAGGAGACCCCCGCTCCTTGCAGCAGGCGCTCCGCGCTGCGGAGTGTTGCGCCTTCGTGCGTTTTAAGCGCGTTGTGGCCGGACTGCGCCATGATCGCAGCTTTTTCCGAATTTTGCAGCAGCGTGCGGCAGGCGGATTCGAGTTCTTCGAAGCCGGAGACCTGCTGGGCACCGCCGTGTTTCAGCAGAAGATCCACCAGTGGCGTGAAGTTTTCCATGTGCGGGCCGAAGAGCACGGGCTTCTGTGCCAGCGCGGCCTCGGCGGGGTTCTGGCCGCCTTCGGCAAGGAAGCTTTTGCCCACCACCACCAAGGTCGCGAGGTGCTGCCATGCGGCGAGCTCGCCTGTGGTGTCGATGATGAAGACGGGGGCGGATGAATCGACGCGTGAGCCTGCCTCGCTGCGCAGGGCGGGGGAGATGCCGATGCTCTGCAACTCGGAGCGGATCTCCGCGCGACGTTCCACATGGCGCGGCACGATCAGCAGCGCGAGATCGCGCACGTGCTGACGCAGGCGCAGGAAGACGCGGGCGAGTTCGACTTCTTCACCCGCATGAGTGCTGGCGGCCAGCAGCGTGGGCTGTGTGGGGGCGATGCCGGTTTGTGTCAGGACCGTGCGCAGGGCGTCGATCTTTTCAGCGGGCACCACAGCGCCCTCGGGGTCGTACTTGATGCTGCCGGTGAGGTGAACCTGATCCGCATCCAAGCCAAAGCCCTGCCAGCGTGCGACGTCATCGGGCTCCTGCACGAGCACCTGCTTGAGCATGCCGAAGATGGGGCCGATGAGGGCGCGGAATTTCTGGTAGCGGCGTGCGCTGCGCGGGGAGAGGCGCGCATTGACGAGGGAAACAGGAATGCCCAGGCGCGTGGCGGAGGCCGTGAGATTGGGCCATACCTCGGCCTCCACCAGCACGAGCTGCGTGGGCTGGATGCGCTCCAGCATGAGACGGCCGACGCCGGGGAGGTCCACCGGGCTGAAGATGGCCACCATGCGGCCCGCGTGCTGTGCGGCCAGCTCGGCTGCGAGCGCATGGCCGGTGGGCGTGGTGGTGCTGAGCACGATGCCGAGATCCGCATGCGTTTTGATCAGGCGGTTGATGAGCTTTTTGGCCACGCCCACCTCTCCCACGCTCACGGCATGCACCCAGAAGCGTTCGCGCTGTGGCAGGGCATCGATGGCGGCCTGTGTCTCGCGCGGGAAGAAACCGAAGCGCTGCGCCAGATCCTGCCAGCGGCCATTGCGGCGGCGCATTTTGACGATGGCACCGGGCAGCATCAGGACGAGCCCCAGCGGCAGCATCAAATTGTAGAGAGTGAGGCTAAGCGCTTTCGATGACATGCGGAAGTTTGCGCAGCCAGACGATGCGGGTGGAGCCGTAGTGGCGGTCTGTCAGGACCTCCCAGCCGGGCCAGCTTTTCGTTTCGCGGTTGAAGTGATGACTTTCCAGAATGAGGTGGCTCTCCGCATGCAGCAGCGAGGGCAGCGACTCTTCAGCGAGGAGCTTGGCGATGAAGTCGGTGTCTGCATCGCTGTGCGTGTAGGGCGGATCGGCAAAGATGAGGTCAAACTGCTTGCCGTCTCTGGCCAGCAGGGGAAGCAGGCGGAAGACATCGCTGTGGCGCACGCTGGCACCGTTAAGGCGGGTCTTGGCGATGTTTTTGCGGATGACCTCGCACGCGCCTTTGTTTTCATCCACCAGCAGCGCGGAGGCCGCGCCACGGCTCAGGCACTCCAGCCCCAGTGCGCCGGTGCCGGCAAAGAGGTCCAGCACATGCGCGCCGGGCACCAGCTCTCCGAGCATGGAAAACACAGCTTGCCGCACCCGGTCCTGCGTGGGACGGGTGACGGTTTTCGGGACCTCCAGGGAGAGCCCTCCTGCTGAGCCGGAGATGATGCGCACGTGTCTCCTTTAGCGGTGGGATGGGGGGATGCAAGAGGGGATGGAAGACGCCGTGGCAGCAGCGGCATGACGATTTTAAAAGGTCTTGCCGCGATCAGAACGTGGTGACGTTCGACGATGCTCCCAGAGAGGGCGTGCCCTGCCTCGCGCTGGCTGCTTGCGATGTGCTCTTACCGTTCCGTGGGCTCGCGCATGAGGTTGAGGACGCGGGAGCGGTCCACAGCGGGTGCGGCGGGCTTGGGTTTGGCGGGCGTTTCTGCCTTGGGCTTGGAGGCAGCAGGCTTTGCCTTCGGTTTGGAAGTGGTGGAGGACTTTTTGGATTTGGCCGCAGTCTCGTCGGCGGGCTTGGCTTTGGCTTCCGCCTTGGCTTTCTCGGCCTTGGCGTCTGCCTTCATGTCGGCCTCAGCTTTGGCTTTGGCTGCCTTTTCTTTTTCAGCTCTGGCGTTTTCCTCGGCTTCCATCTGGGCCTTGGCTTTAGCAGCGGCTTCTTCTTTGGCCCTGGCCTCTGCCTTTGCTTTGGCGTCGGCCTCCTCTTTGGCTTTTGCCTCCGCTTTAGCCTTGGCGCGTTCTTCGGCCTTGGCTTGAGCCTCGGCTTCCTTGCGGGCCTTCGCTTCGGCATCTGCCTTGGCCTTTTCCTCTTTGGCTTTCGCTTTGGCCTGGGCTTCCTCGGCAGCTTTGGCCTTGGCATCTTCTTCAGCTTTGGCGCGGGACTCAGCCTTGGCTTTGGCGTCTGCTTCGGCTTTGAGCTTGGCTTCTTCCTCGGCCTTCGCTTTCGCCTCTTCTTTGGCTTTCGCCTTCGCTTCTGCCTGGGCCTTGGCCTCGGCAGCGGCGGCTTCATCCAGAATGCCGCTGACAGTCACGGCACCTTCTGGAGTGATGACGCCGCCCTCGATGCGGATTTTGGCGCTGTCATTCTGGCCGATGTAGAGGCGGTCGTTCTTTCTCACCGTGCCCTTGCCGAGGATCTCTGCGTAGTCGGGTGTGATGGAGATGCTGGGGGCGATGGCCTTGATGGGGGGGGTGGTGTCCTTGATGAACATGGCACCGCCGGTGGCCTGGTGGGACTCGCGGCCCCACTGGTCGCGGGTGGTTTCGATGCTCTGGGCGTAGAGATGAACGGAGCCGGTTCTGCGGCTGGCGTGGTATTTCTGGCCGAGGGCTGCGGAGGAGAGCTTGAACTCAGAAGGCTCGGGGGCGTTGGAGACGACGCAGCTGCTGAGACTGACGGCTGCGGCAAGCAGGCCGAGACGGAAAAAGGTCATGATGAAACGAAAGGGGCTTTGGGGGATATGGCAAAATGTAACAGGCGTGACACACACGAGTTTGTCTATCACTTTCCAGTGCGCAAATACGCAACCACATCTGCCACGTCCTGAGCACTGAGGCCGAGCTGCGTGGCATTGAGCATCATGCTGTGCGGCAGCTTGCGGCGGGATTTGATGCGGGAGCGGGCCACATACTGGTTCTGCCCGCCCATGCTGCGCACGATCATGATGTCACCCTCAGTCAGCGCCATGCCATGGATGGTCACGCCGTCCTTGGTCACGATTTCCTGGCCGTCGTAGCCGTGGGCGATGTCCTTGCTGGGGTTGATGAGCGCCTGGGCGATGATCTCGCCGGGCTGGCTGCGGCCCCAGCCTTCGAGATTGGGGCCAAACTCGACGCCCTGGCCGTTCACCTGATGGCACATGACGCAGCGGGTCACGAGCTGCTGGCCGTTCTTCGCATTGCCCTGGAGCTTGAGCACATCCTCCAGCTTCACGCTGCTGGGCGGGCCGTCCGGGGTGATGATGGTGACGAGCTTGGCGCTGTCCGGATCAAAGATGCCGGCCTTCTTGAGCTCCTCGGCGATGCCAAAGGTGGACCACTCATCGGTGCTGCGCTTGATGAGCCACCACATGACGTCGGTGTGGATGGGGGAGTCGGTTTCTTTGGCCAGGGCGAGCACGGCTTTGGCTGCCTCCGCCTGCGGGATGAAGACGAGAGTCTCCAGCGCGAGCCTGCGCTGGTCTGCGGAGAGCTTGGGATCTGCGGCGCGTTTTTCCAGCTCGGGCACGGCGGCGGCCGGGTGCAGACGCCAGGTGATGTGGGCAAAGTCATCATTCCATGCGCCGATGGGCTTGAGCGCGGTCCACACGGCCTCTTCTTTGCCAGTGCAGCCGATGCCCCAGGCCTCAAGCAGGGAGCGGTCTCCGCCATCGATGTGATGGGAGAGCTTTACAAGGAGAGGCACGCTCTGCGCGGCGGGCACATCTCGCAGGGCCACGGCCACCTCGCTGCGCACCATGGGGGAGAGATCGGCTGCGAGGCTGCTGAGGATGTCGATGACATCCGGCGTGGCGGCGCGGATAGCGCGCAGGGCCACGAGGCGCTTGGTGGCATCATCAGACTCCAGCCAGGAGCGAGTGGAGATGAGGCCCTGCTCTCCCATCTGCGCCAGCAGCCACACGGCGCGTGCGGCGAGGTAGGGATCTGCATTTTCACGCAGATGCTGCACGGCGGGCATGGCGGCCTGGCCGGCGGCTTTCAGACGTGCAAAGGCCACGTGGCGCACGTTGGTGGCCGGAGACTGCAGCGCGGCGATCTGGCCTTCCTGCGTGTCGAGATTGAGCGCAGGCACCTTGGGCTTGAAGCCCTTGGGCGCGATGCGGTAGATGGTGCCGCTGCAGGTTTCGTCGGTGTCCTGATGGCCGCCGGTGCGCTTGTCAAACCAGTCGCTCACATACACGGCGCCATCAGGGCCCACGCACACATCGGAGGGGCGGAAGAGCGTCTGGCGCTCGTCGGAGAGATTGTTGGCACCGCCCACGAAGTCGCTGCCTTTGAAGACGCCGGAGGTGTTGGTGGTGCAGAAGTCAAAGCGCTCCAGCTTGAAGCCAGCGCCGTGCGGTTTGGGCAGGTAGCCAAAGACCACATTGCGTCCTGTCTCGCAGCTCAGGAGCAGGCCGCTCCACTTGGGGCCGAGCGCGCCGTTTTCATAGAAGCACATGCCGGTGGGGGCACCGCCGCCGTACACATCGCCTGCGGGTATGATGCCGGGGTCTTCCTGCCGCCACTCGGCGGTGGGAATGCTCTGGCCGGGGCGCTTGTCGGCACGCCACTGGCGTTTGCCATCGGCGGAGAAGAAGCCAAAGCTGCCGCCCTCGATGAGATGGCTAACACGGCAGGCGGGCGGATCATCGTTGTCATTGAGAAACATGTCGCCATAGGAGGTGCGCACGCCTTCAAAGCTGTTGCGGTAGTTGTAGCCGAGGATGCGGGCGTTGTGGCCTTCGGCATCGATGCTGGCGGTGAAGCCACCGACATACACGTGGCCGTCGTCGCTCTTCTGACCGGTGTAGGTGTTGTTGAGGTAAGCGCCGCCGATGCGGAAGGTGGTGCCGCTTTTGTCGCTGAACTGAGCGCCGCAGTTGCCATTGCTGAAGTAGAGGCGGCCATCGGGTCCGGCATAGACGCTGTGCAGGCTGTGGTCGTGCTGCGGCTGTTCAAAGCCGGAGAGGAAGATCTCGCGCTTGTCCACGGAGGGATCAAATTTGAGGTCGCGGTTCACATCGGTGTATTTGATGATGTTGGGCGCGTTGGAGACGAAGATGACGTTGTCAAAAACAGCGACACCCAGCGGGCACTCCAGCTCCTTTTCCTGCACAAAGATGTGGCTGCGGTCGCACTTGCCATCGCCATCGGTGTCCTGCAGCACGCGGATGCAGTCGCCCTCGCGGTTGCGGCCGGAGTGGCGGCGGTAGTTCACGCCTTCTGTGACCCACACGCGGCCTGCGTGGTCGATGTCCATGTTGGCCGGATTGAAAAGCTGCGGGGAGGTGGCCCAGACGGTGATCTCCAGGCCCTCGGGCACCTTGAACATGGCGGGCTGCAGATGATCGGGCTGCACCTTGGAGGGATCGAAGGCGGGAGCGGTGAGATCGGGGGTGAAGGCCGGTTTTCCAGCGACGAAGGGGCCTTTGTCTTTTTTGCCCTTGGCGGCAGGTTTGTCCGGCGCGGCGGAAAGAAGAAGGAAGGGGGCGGCCAGGGCGAATATGACGAGAGGGTTGGGGCGCTTGGTCATGGTTTGGGGGGACGAAAGGAACGGGCGCGGAGCCATGATCTTGCGCGAAGAGGTGGGGGGAGAGTGCGGGGTGGCGGCTCTTGCGGAAAGCAGGTGCGGTACAGCTTTGATGCGCAGTCTCCTCCGACTACGCACAGGCCTTTCGCCTATTGCTGATAGATCACCACCACATCTGAGGACGGGCCGGAGGGGGAGAAGTCATTGCCAAAGCCCACGGTCTGAAGGTTGGCGGCTTCAAAACCAAGGCCGATGAGATGCTGGCGTGCGGCGAGGGCGCGGCGCTCGGAAATGGAGCGGGCGTGGTCGGCCGGGAGATTGGGCGGTGTGTAGCCGGCGATGAGGAGGCGGGCTTTTTTATTCTTCTCCAGCGTTTCCTTGGCCACGCTGCGCAGGGCCTCCTGATGCGAGGAGGTGAGGAGGAAGCCCCCGTCATCAAACACAAGGGCAGGGCAGGCGGGCTTGAGGCTGGTGGTGAGCGGGGAGGTGTAGCCCTCGCGTGGACCCAGGGCGTACACGACTGTCTCTGGGGTCGATTTTCCCAGAACCGAAGGCATGGGGATGGTGCCGCAGGAGGTCAGCAGCAGGGACACGCCGAGGGCGGCGCTGAGGAGGAGAGTGCTGGCTGGGAGTGCGGTCATCATCGAGTTGGGGGCTTAGCGCATCCAGCGCGGTTCGGTGATGCGGCTGTAGCCATTGAGGATGGCACGGCGGCTGCCGCTACGCAGATCATGCACGTAGAGCTGGCCGTGCTGCGCGTAGGTGATGAAGTGGCCGTTGGGGCTCCAGGAGGGATGCTGCGCGCCGCCTTTCTGCACCACATGCACGCGGCCGTTGGGGTAGGGCTTGATGGCCACGGCCCACTCTCCGCCGATGCGTGTGGTGAAGGCGATGTGGCTGCCGTCTGGAGACCACTCGGGGTCGGTGCAAAACTGGTAGCCGGTGCGCCAGCGGTAGAGGCGGGAGGATTCCCCCTCCTTGAAGGGCACCTCCACGGTGTAGAGGCGTGGGCCGTCGCCATCGTCGCTGGAAAAGACGAGGTGCTTGCCGTCCGGGTGCCAGGAGGGGCTGGAGGGCGCGCCGATGGAGTCGCTCACGCAGGCGGCGGTGTTGGTGCTGAGGTCGCTGACAAAGATTTCGGGATTGCCGATGAAGCTCATCACTGCGGCGATGTGGGTGCCGTCTGGAGAGAAGGCCGCGCCAAAGCTGCTGCCCGGCGTGTCCGTGACGCCGCGCTCCCAGCCGAGATTCAGGTCCAGCAGGCGGATGATGGGGAAGCCGCTGCGATAGCTGGTGAAGGCGATCATGGAGGAGTCCGGCGCCAGTGTGGGCGAGACGGCGCCGAATTTATCATGCGTGACCTGGTGCACCTCTCCGCCTTCGGCATCACACACATACACCTGGCGTCTGCCGCTGTGGTCGCTGACAAAGACGATGCGGCTGGTGGCCAGGCCGGGCCTGCCGGTGATGGTGTAGATGATGTCGTCTGTGAGGGCCTTGAGGTTTTCATCCAGGCCAGGGGCGGCATAGCTGCGGCGAAAGACGTCCTTGCCCTTGGCATCTCTCAGGCGGCCGTCCACACGCCCGCCCACGGAGGTTCCCTCCACGATGAAGTCCACTTTTTCATCCGCGTCCGCCACAAAGAACTCGCGCGAGTCCCGCAGCTCCTTGAGGAGGGTCTGCTGGGCGCTGGAGCCGGTGCCACCGGTGAAAGGGGCCACGCGGATGCGAGGCGGGGCTTTTTTGGTGTCTTCCGTTTTGGCCTTGTGCCCGAGACCGACGAGGCCGCGCAGATGTGCCATGAAGCCTCCTTCCGCCTGGACGCCCTGAGAGGCGGTGAGGGAGAGCAGGAGAAGCAGCGCGCGTGCGTTCATGTGGGGGCGATCAGGGAAGCAGAAGGAAGTTCAGCTCCAGATCGTAGCTCTCTTTGGTATAATTTGAAGGCAGGGATGTGGAAATTTTTTTCACCTTGGCGGCAGCCTCCAGGATGGACTCGTCCAGCGCATGGGAGTGGGAGAACTTGGTCATCTGAGATTTGAGCAGCGTGCCGTCCTTGCCGATGGAGATGGTGAGGCGTGCCTCGCGCTGATTTTCCGGCACGCTGGTGATGGGTGGCGCCACCCAGCTGGAGAGGAAGGCGGTGTTCACCGCTTCATCAATGCCGTCCATGCTGGCCTCTTCCTCCTTGACCGGCATGAGGCTGCCGGGTGCTGGCACGGCGGGACGCATGGCATTGAGCCGGGCGATGTCCATGAGCGAGGGGCTGGTGATGGGCGGGGCGGCGGGCGAGTCGATGCCGGCGAGCGCGGGGGCCCGCTCCTGGGTGCGGCGCAGGGTGATGCTGCGATTGGCCGAGGGCTTGGCCGCAGGGCTGGGCGGGGCAAAGAGCGGGGTGGAGTTGGGACTGGCCACGGGCTCCATGACATGCTGCTGCGGCGGTGCAGAGACGAGAGTGGCCTTCTGCACCGGAGCCTCGGCGGCAGAGGCTGCTGCGGGTGCTGCTGCAGGAGCGGGCTTGGCGGCGGCTGGTTTGGCTGCGATGGGGGCTGGCGGCGTGGGCTTGGCACGCGGCACAGTGAGCGGGGGCACCACGGTCTTGAAGTCGGCCGGATTCATCCAGGCTAGCTGGCGCTGCCGGGTGGCGAGGTGGTTGTTTTTGACGTTTTGAAAACTCCACCACACCCCGAGCGCGGCGGCGATGTGCAGCGAGACCACGACAAACACAGCCGGGGAGATCGGCTCCAGTGTTGTTGGTCGTCTGCGTGGCATGGTGGGCGTGAGGGGTGGATCAGGGGGCTTCTGCGTGGGTGGTGACGGCGGTCTTCTGGATGCCGGCGTCTTCGATGACCTGCATGGTCTCCACGAGCTGCTGCACGGGGAGATCCTGATGCATGCGCACCTCGATGCCGATGCCGGGATTGCGTCCGGCGATCTGCTTCAGCGAGACGGGCAGGTCTGCACGGGCCATCATGGCGCCGTTGAGAGTCACAGAGAGATCGCTGTTCACCTGCAGCACCATTTTCTCCGCAGGTGCGGGCACGCTGGGCGGGGCAGGTGCGGCGGGCGCGGGAGCAGTGGCGGCGGCGAGCATTTCCTTGTCAGCCCTGAGCAGGGGCGCGGCCAGGAGAAACACAAACAGCAGCACCAGCACGAGATCCATGAACGGAGTCATGCTGATCTCGGTGATGAGCCGGAGCTGGTGGGTGTTGGAGTGGCGTTTCATGCGCGGGCATGCATGGCATGCGTGGCATGCGTGGCGGAGGGGATGGGGGAGGAGCTGCTGCCGGTGAAGGCGGGCATGGATGGCGTGCCCAGGGCGCTGAGGCTGGGCAGCGCCTCATTGCTGAAGCGGTGATCTACAAAGGTGCGGTCAAAGCCGGCGCTGATCTCGCTGGCAAAGTTGTCCAGCCGCACCACCATGCCGCGAATGCGGTTCACCAGCGCATTGTAGCAGATCATGCTGGGGATGGCCACGAGCAGGCCCAGCACAGTGGTGACCAGCGCGGTGGTGATGCCCGGAGCCAGGGTGGCCAGCGTGGCGCCGCCTGCAGCGGTGGTCATGGTGCTGAAGGTGTCCAGGATGCCCCACACGGTGCCCAGCAGGCCCAGAAAGGGTGCCGCGCTCAGCGAGGTGGAGACCCAGCCCATGCGGGCCTCCAGACGCAGGGCGGCCTCTGCCACGCTGCGCTCCATGGCCACCTGCACCGCGCCCATTTGAGATGGGGTGATGCGCCCCGCACCCTGCAGCCGCGCGGCAAAGGTGGAGCCGGGCTCGTCCTCTCCGAGGAGGTACCAGGAGAGCTCACGGCAGGCGGCGTGGTATATATGGTAGAAGGATGAGTACTCATGCGGCTCGCGCTGCTGGTAGAGCTCCAGCGCGTGGTTGCTCTCGCGGTATTCACGCAGAAAGGAGAGATTGGCCTTCTGCACGCGGGAGAGCAGGAAGTGCTTGCTCAGGATCACAGCCCAGCTGGTGATGGAGAACAAGGCGAGGAAGCCGCAGATGACCCAGCAGGTGCGGCTGCCGTGTTCCAGACCGTATAGCAGGCCGGGGGAGAGAAAGGATTCCAGAGGCGGCATTGCGTGTAGATAGGTTACCTGCTAGTTAATGTACCTTAATAGTCGGGCGTCAACTGGGGAGTAGGGGGTATAATGGAGGGCAGGGGGGCTGCCAGACGGACCGCAGATGGGGTAGGGCCGGCTTGAGTGGAGGCATGGTCGGACGCGCCTGTGGCTGATGTTTGGCCCGCGCCCGGCGCATGGCTCCATCCCCTCCTCCAGGCAGATTCTGGAAGCAGGATTACGGCCAGATGATCGCGGTTTATCTTAAGTCTGGTGCATTCGGGGGGATCCCTCAAGCCGTGGCACGGACGTATTCAAAGGCGAAAGGAGTCCTTATCATCATGAAACACACCTCATTCGTTCTCCTGACATTCATCCTGGCGCTGATCGTGCCGGGACCTTCGCTGAAGGCAGGAACCAAAGAAGACAAGGAAGTGCAGCAGGCCGCTGCCATCATGCAGCGATTCAGGTCGATGCCTGAAAGAGAAATCCCGCGTCGCGTCATGCGAGATGCCAAGGGGCTGGCCATCCTCACCGTGACCAAGGGAGGATTCATCTGGTCGGCCAAAGGCGGACACGGCGTGGTCGTGGCCCGTACCAGAAACGGCTGGTCCGGCCCCTCATTCATCCGCACGGGTGGCATCGGCTTCGGTGCTCAAATCGGAGCCGAGGTCACCGAATACGTGCTGGTGCTGAACACACCGGAGGCGGTGCGGGCCTTTGCCCAAAACGCCACCGTGCAGCTGGGCGGTGCATTGAGTGCCGCAGCCGGACCCGTGGGCCGGGATGCAGAGGCTGGGGTGACGCCCAGGGCCGCTGTCTATACCTACAGCCGCAGCCAGGGACTGTTTGCCGGAGCCTCGCTGGAAGGCGCCGTGATCACCACCAATAAAAAGGCCAACCAAAACTATTACCACTCCAACGTCAGCTCCGCCTCCATCCTGAGTGGCCACGGTGGCAGAGGGGCTGGCCCCCTGCTCGGCAGTCTGTAAAAAGCTGTTTCAAAGCGGCCTGAAGACCTGACCACGAAGCGGCACCTCATGGGGTGCCGCTTTTTGGCTTCCACCCCCGCCGAAAGAGAAGCCCTTCTTGCACCCGGCCCGTTTCTTGCTTCCCTCCCGGTCCTTACTAACACACCTACTCCCTAAAGATGCCAGTCGCCACACCCGCCCAGTACCGTGCCATGCTTGATGCCGCCCAGAAGGGTGGATACGCCTATCCCGCCATCAACGTCACCTCCCTGCCCACGATCAACGGCGCGCTGAAGGCCTTTGCGGAGTCCAAGTCCGACGGCATCATCCAGGTGTCCACCGGCGGCGGTGAGTTTGCCTCCGGCACCTCCGTGAAGGACATGGCCCTGGGTGCCATCGTGCTGGCCGAGGCCGTGCACATCCTGGCCGCCCGCTACGACGTGCTCGTGGCCCTGCACACGGACCACTGCCACCCGAAGAACGTGGAGAAATTCCTCAAGCCCCTCCTCGCCGCCACCAAGGCACGCCGCGAAGCTGGTAAAGGCAACCTTTTCAACTCCCACATGTTTGACGGTTCCGAACTGCCGCTGGAAGAAAACATGCGCGTCTCCAAGGAGCTGCTGCAGCAGTGCGCCGAGCTGGACATCATCCTCGAGATCGAAGCCGGCGTCGTCGGTGGTGAGGAAGACGGCCACGACACCTCCGGTGTGGCCAATGACAAGCTCTACACCACCCCTGAGGACATGCTCACGGTGTACGAAACGCTGAACGGCATCGGCCGCTTCATGTTTGCCGCCACCTTTGGCAACGTGCACGGCGCCTACAAGCCCGGCGCAGTGAAGCTGAAGCCCACCATCCTGCGCGACGGCCAGGCCGCTGTGACCGCCAAGTACGGCGCCAAGGCCGAGATGGATCTCGTCTTCCACGGCGGCTCCGGCACCCCGCTGGAAGAAATCCGCGAAACACTCGGCTACGGCGTGATCAAGATGAACATCGACACCGACACGCAGTACGCCTTCACCCGCCCCATCGTGGGCCACATGATGAAGAACTATGACGGCGTGCTGAAGATCGACGGCGAAGTGGGCGACAAGAAAGCCTACGATCCCCGCAGCTACCTCAAGAAAGGCGAGCAGGGCCTCTGCGACCGCATGAAGGAAGCCTGCGACGACCTCCTGAGCACCGGCAAGACCATCTTTGGGACGGTGTAAGACGCGTTCAGAGCTTCAATGATTCAACGAGGGCCATGCTTTTGCATGGCCCTTTTTGTTGAGTGCTGTGGTCACGCCTGTAATCCATGAAATGCTGGAGTCCTGGCGGAGATTGCCAGCTTACTTGACGACGCTTTTCTCCGGGAAGGAGAACTTTTTGATGTCGTCCTTGGGGTAGATCTTGGCGGATATCTGGCTTCCTTTGCCGAAGACGACGATCACGCGTTTCCATTTGGTGGGGCCCTTTTGCAGAGTGCCTGGGATGCCGAAATAGAAGCTGTATTTTTTACCGGGCTCATAGGAGGTCGGCTTGGGAACTGTGCCTCCATTTCCGGCATTGAGATCGGAGGGCTTGTCGATGGTTTGGAGCAATTTGCCGTCGGCAGAATAGAAGTAGGCTTTGAGGATCACACCTTCTGCCGGGGAGGCAGGACTGACGGAGACCTTGGCCTCCACGGCCGGTGCACTGTCCAGCCAGGCTCCATCCACGTACACTGCCGCCGTGGCATTTCCGAGCAGGTCGATTTGGAATTGGGATTCAGCCAGGGCTGGCAGAGTGGTCAGAAAAAGGCCGAGAAGCAGCAGTGATTTCATGTGGGGATGGGTTGGTGGGGAGTCTGTGTTTACCTAAACGATTCGGTGATGACAAGACAATACGCTTCACATGGCTGTCTGAGCCTGGGAAATGGGATGCATGTCGTCTTCGCAGCGTGCGTGGATTGGCCGCTTCACTTTCTTGCCTTGCGGTGGCCTGATGGCTGCGTCATAGGCGGGTTGTGAAAGAACATCTCCCCAATCATCCGATGCAGATCTACCTTATCCGCCACGGGCAGGTGGAGGATGGATACCACAAGGTGTTTGGCGGATCGCGCATCAACATGGGGTTGTCTCCGCGTGGCGTGAAGCAGGGAGAGGCGGTGGCGGAGTGGCTGAAGGACACGCCGCTGGAGGTGATGTATGCCAGCCCGATGCTGCGCGTGCAGCAGACGCTGGCGCCGATGGCGGCACAGCGTGGCATGCAGCCGCAGATCCTGCCAGGGCTGCGCGAGATGGATTTCGGCGACTGGACGGGGAACACGTGGGATGAGATCCAGAGCAAGTTTGGCATGAGCGCCTTTGACTGGCTGGAGATCATCGAGAGCAACCGGATCCCCAATGGTGAGGATGTGGCGAGTCTGAAGAGCCGCGTGCAGGAGTGCATGCTGCAGATCATCCGCGCGCATCCGCACGGGAAAGTGGCGGTGTACTGCCACGGCGGGATCATCCGCGTGATCCTGGCGCTGCTGCTGGAAGTGCCGCTGGCGCATCTGGCGCACTTCAACATCGACTACGGCAGCATCAGCATGGTGGAGCTGCTGCCGGAGCGGAAGCACGCGGTGGAGATCGAGCTGCTGAATTTCCAGCCGCCGCTCAAGTAAGGAATGCGTGGATGTGATGCGGGCACTCCTGCCCGCAACGAGTGTTCTTGGACGTTCGAAGTGCGGGCAGGAGTGCCCGCAGCACTCAATAGTTCAGCGGCTTCAGCTCAGGCAGCAGGAACTTGCCGTCTTTGCGGATGAGCTTGCCGTCGAAGCGGATTTCGCCGCCGCCGTATTCGGGGCGCTGGATGTTCACGAGATCCCAGTGCACCTGGCTGCGGTTGCCGTTGTCGGCGACACCTTCATAGGCCTGGCCGGGGGTGAAGTGGAAGCTGCCGGCGATCTTCTCGTCGAAGAGGATGTCGCGCATGGGCTCCTTGATCTCGCGGTTAAAGCCGATGGCGAATTCGCCGATGTAGCGGGCGCCTTCGTCGCTGTCGAGGATCTTGTTGATGGCGGCGGTGTTGTTGGCGGTGGCCTTGACGATCTTGCCTTTGCTGAACTCGAGCTTCACGCTGTCGAAAGCGATGCCTTGGTAAATGGTGGGGGCGTTGTAGCTGATGACGCCCTCGACGCTTTCCTTCACCGGGGCGGAGAAGACTTCGCCATCGGGGATGTTGTGGCCGCCGCCGCAGACGTAGGACTTGAGCCCCTTGAGGCTGAAGCGCAGATCGGTGCCCGGGCCGGTGATGTGCACGTCCTTGGCCTTGTCCATGAGCTTCTTCAAAGCGTTCATGGCAGGAAGCAGCGCGGCGTAGTCGAGCAGGCAGACGCGGAAGAAGAAGTCTTCAAAAGCCTGGGTGCTCATGCCTGCCTGCTGAGCCATGGAGGCGGTGGGCCAGCGGAGGACGACCCAGCGGCTGTTGTTCACACGCTCGTTCTGCACGGGGCGGAGCTTGGCCATTACCATCTTCATCTGCTCCGGGGGCACGTCGGCGGCCTCGGTGATGTTGTGGCTGCCGCGCACGGCGATGTAGCAGTCCGTCTGCTTCATGAGCGCGAGGTTGTTTTCAGCGATGATGTCGTACTGCTTTTCGCTGGCGTGGATCATCTGCTCGCGGGTGAGCACGGCGTCATTGATGCGCACCATGGGCATGCCGCCTGCGGCCACCACTTCGCGGATGAGGCTCTGGCCCACGGTGTTTGGCACGTCGAAGAGATCGATCCAGACGAGGTCGCCTTTTTTGACTTTGGTGGAGTAGCGGACGAGCTGGCGGGAGAGGGCGTCAATACGGGGATCGTGCATGATGAGTGGTGGTATGAAAGACTGTGGCGGAAAAGACACAGGCTGGCAAAAGGGAAAATCGGGGGAATGATGGGGGATGCGCCTGCACGTGCTTCTTTTCCTGACTGGTCTGCTGAGCCTGACTGCCGCCGTGGCAGGGCCGCCGGAGTGGGTGAAGGAGCTCACGCCGGGCCATGCGGGTACGCGCGCGGTGCCGCCATGCAAGCTGACCTTTGACGTGGGCTGGAGCCATGTGATGACGGCGGGGCAGGCCACGCTGACGGTGCGGGAGGCGGGCGCCGATTTCTGGCGTGCCGATGCCAGCGCGGCGAGCACCGGGCTGGCGCGGATGCTGTGGAAATATGACTGCGAGATGACCTCCATCATGCACCGGGGCAGCCTGAGCGCGCATTTCCTGCAGCACCGGGAGACGGACAGCGCGGAGACCTGCCGCTACCGGGTGGCGTTTCAGCACCATCGTGTGGTGACGGAGACGCAGGTGCAGCCGGTGAAGGGGGCGGAGAGCCACTCCGCGGTGGTGTGCCCCTTTGGCCCGATGGATGACATCCTCTCCTTCATCCTGTATGTGCGCAGCCAGGAGCTGAAAAACGGGCAGAAGATCACCCGTGTGGTGCAGCCGTGGGACACGCCCTACCTGACGACCTTTGAGGTGCTGGGGCGCGATACGATGACGTATGAGGGCAAGAAGCGCGCGTGCATCAAGCTGGGGCTGAAGATCCGGAAGATCGACCGCACGACGCTGGTGATGAGCGACTACAAGAAGATGAAAACTGCCACGATCTGGGTGAGCGATGATGAACTGCGCGTGCCGCTGGAGATGCAGGCCAGCGTGTATGTGGGCTACATGTTTGCCCGGCTGACAAAGTTTGAATACCTCAGCGGCAAGGAAGCGACGGCAGCACTGCCAAAGAGCATGGTGGTGAAGGAGCCCTGAGAGGTGCAGGCAAGTGTGCCTGCATCACTTGGTTTTACGGAGCTGCGGGGGCGGCTTCGAGGGCGATGTCGATGTCGTCAAAGAAGACGGGCTCTCCAGAGAAGGGGGTGGCCCAGATGGCGCATTTGCCCTGGCCTTTGAGGTTCTTTTCCTCGTGCTTGATCATGGGCTCGGCGGGCTCGGTGCCGGTGGCGGGCCAGGCTTTGCCCGTGATGGTCCAGGCAGCGTCTGCGGCCTTTTTGGCTTCGAGCTTCACTTTGACCCAGGTCTCGCTGGTCCAGGGGAAGGGGACGGAGGCGAGAGTCTGATCTCCTTTGACGAGATCGAGGGACTTTTTGGCGGGATTGACGATGAGGCGGTGGCCGCTCATGCCGTGCACGCTGACGCCAAAGCGCGGGGTGCTGCGGCCGCGCTTGATGGCGAAGATCCTGGCCTCGATGCTGGCGTTTCCCGCTGCAGAGACGCCGAGCTGGGCGCTGGCGTCTGTGATGGGATTGGGGTCGATGATGATGGCCTTGTTCCCCTCCCGGGCGCCGATCTTGATGGTGCCGTCCACGACGAAGACTTCCTTGGGCGGTTCGCCCTCGGCCCAGTCGTCCGCTTTAATGTCAAAGGTCTGGAGCTGCTGGGCGTGAAGGGTGCAGGCGGCGAGGAGGCTGGCGGCTAGGAGCAAGCTTTTCATGGCTGGGGATCTCTGGGGGAGCAGACGAAACTGGCTCAGCGCACAGGTTCTTTCAGCAGCGCGAGAGCTTCGAGAGCGGAGGCGTCCTCGTGCACGATGGCGGCCAGGCTGCGGGCGATGGCGGCCGGGTTTTTGTGCTGCCACACATTGCGGCCGATGGCGATGCCGGCGGCTCCAGCGTCCATGGCGTCTTCCACCATCTTCAGGAGTCCGGCGTCGTCTCCCATGGCGGCTCCGCCAAGGATGATGACGGGCACAAAGCTCTGGCCGATGATGCGGCGGAAGTCTTCCACAGTGCCGTTGGTGGGGTAGGGGGTCTTGACGACGTCAGAGCCCAGCTCTGCAGCGAGGCGGACGGCGAAGCTGACGTTTTCCACGGTGTACTTGTCCGGAGCGCCGAGGGCGTAAGGCAGGGACTCCAGGATGACGGGGATGTCCGTGTCCAGGCTGAGGCGGATGAGGTCGGCGCACTCCTGGAAGTTGGTCTTCTCATTGGCGGAGAAGGGGTAGAGCATGTTCATGACGGCATTGGCGCCGACCATTTCAGCCTCTTCGACGCCATAGACGCCGATGCTGCCTGCACCGTCTCCGGAGGTGCGGGTGTTGTAAATGTCCGTGCGGAGGATGATGCCTTTGCCAGCGAGGCTGTCGGCGGCGCGCAGGGCCACGCCGAGGTTCATCACATAGCCGTCCACGAATTCATTGACGCTGTCGATGAGCTGAAAGGGGTTTTCCAGGCCGGGCACGGGAATGGCGCAACCGTGGTCAATGGGGAGAATGACGGTCTTGCCGTTGCGAAAGAGGGATTCGAGATTTTCCTGGCGGTTCATGGAGTCGGGTTGGGGTATGGGGGTTCATCGCAGCGATGCGGGCCGCGTGCAAACCAAAATGCTGCCTGTCAGGCCGTGCCAGCTGCTCAGCGGTGGATGCTCTGGGGCCGGCTTTTAACTTTCTCGATCTCGCGGTTGGAGCTGTCCACCGCACGCTCAAAGCGGGTTTTGTCGCGCTTGTACTCGCGCACGAGATCCACCGTCCAGAAGGCCCCGCTGAGGCTGGTGGTGAGCAGAAGAAGGAAGAGCGTGTAGCAGACGAAGGACATCTGGCGCTCCTGGCCCCTGCGCTTTTCACGGTCTGCGTCAACATCCAGCACGCCGATGAGGTCCATCCACCACAGGCGCCAGACACCGGGATCTCTGGCGATGTTCAGAACCCAGAAGCTGAAGAACAGCGCTAGGATGGAGGCTATGGCCAGACCAATGGGCATGACAGTTCAATCTTGGCCCGGAGAGAGTCCGTCAACGACGATTTTACGAAGGATCAGACAATTTTGGGCTTACCAGTTTTTGATCCACTTTTTGGAAATGGCGGTATTCGCGAGGGTGTCGATGCTCTTCTTGGTGGTGTTGGCCTCGTCTTCAGAGTAGGACCACAGGTCGTAGGTGGCGTTGATCGTGTTGGCGGTGCTGCTGCTGTTCGAGGAACTGCTGGAGCTGGAGTTGCTCCCGTTGGCCGGGATGAGAGACTTGATGTACTGGAAGGGGTGGCCAAATCCATCGACGAGGATGTAAGAGGAGCCTTTGCGGGTGAAGATGGTCTGCGGGATTTCGACAAACATCTTGTTTTTGATTTCCGAGGGGCCTTCGACCTTGCCGTCTGAAGTGCCGCTGCTGCTGCTCCCACCGCCTGAGCTGGCGGAGGAATCTGCCGTGACGCCATAGATCTGGTCAAAGCCATCCCCCGTGAGCGCCTGGTAGAGGCAGGCGGCTCCGGAAGTGTCATAGACGGCAGTTCCCGGGGGGAACTGAACCATCTGATTGCTGCCCACGGGCTGCGGGTACTCTCCAAACTCTGTGTTGTAGCGCTCAAGGGCGAGGATGATCGCCTCCTGGGCGCCGGAGGTGAGACGGCGCTTGGAGGAGCGCATGGCATAGGTGTAGCCACCGAGCGTCAGGGCTGCGAGCAGCGCGATGATGGTGACCACGATGAGCATCTCCACCAAGGTGAAGGCGCGCGTAGTACGAGGGGGGGGGGGAAGG
>APMI01000642.1_pt1 | contig 134691 bp, 127 predicted proteins | sample 667938 | NCBI WGS metagenome assembly APMI01 (sample SAMN01084076, study PRJNA167559) | wastewater metagenome | biome: Wastewater | place: Denmark: Ejby Moelle, Odense | collected 2011-11-28 | reverse complement strand
CTTTCGCTATAAAAAAAGAAAGCAGATTAGAAAATTCTAATCTGCTTTCCCGTAGAGTGGAACCGGCGGGTATCGAACCTGTCGGCTAAAGTATTGTATATCAAGCGAAACGGTGTGAACCTTGTTAGTAACTCACCGAATAACGCACCAAATGTTGTCGAAGAACTATATTGTAAAGATACAATATAGCATCTATAAAGACAAACAAAATGCCTTAAATATTTTACGAAAGCCTTGCCGTGAAAGGGTTTCAGGATATGTTCGTGTATAAATAAATGCTGCTACCTGTTGAGGGGTTGTAACTTGGTTGGTAGGTCAAATAACCGAACGTTTGTAGCTCATAGATACACTTAGTATATGTTGCAGTGCTTTTGATATGTGAGTACTGCATGAGTGCACGCCTTGAAATATTTACAGGATTACCACCATTTCTGAGCCAATGACGAAATATAGCAAGATATAAGGCACAATGCACTGGCGTAAGCCTTTCATCGTGCCTTGCTTTCCTGAAAAAAGCTGACAAAGCAATATCATATTTATTGCTCTTGCCCTGCATTTAGCATAGCTTGAATTTCACTTAAACGGTAGTAGTAAACACCCTCTATTTTCGTAGGATTAAGAATTTTCTTAATCCGCAAATTTTGGAGTGTACCATAGCTAATATTGAGCATAGTACGAACCTCCTTACTTCGTAACCATTGTCTTTCTATTTTGGGTTGTTGCATGTATGCTTTGATTGTTTCCAAAATTTCAACTTTTAATGCTTCAAAGTCTTTTCGTGTAAGTATGTCAATTTCCATATTCTTTTATTTACTCTGTGAATTGTATTAGTGTATTATCAATTGTTTTCCAAGCGGTAAAGTCTTCGGTCAATCCTTCGACAGTCCCGAAGTAAAACAAATCCTTAATGGGTGAAAACTTTTGATTTGCTTGCAATCTCTTTATTACTGCTTGCATGATACTTGGGTATGTAAAAGCACTTAACACAATCGCATCAGCTTGAACATTATACTTGCTACTTGCAGATGCTATTGAGATACTTTTAGCACTCTTGGCAAGTGAGTTTAATACTCTGATTGTGTTTTTATCATTAAAAAGTTCCACTATAAAAAGTTTCTGCACGCCATTATGTTGAGTAATCATTACACTGTCTGGTGAGTAGTATTGTCCATTATCTAAGATGATTTTGGTAGTACTTTCAAGATTCTTATCCTTTCTATTATTTCCGATTTTGTCAAAATACCTTTGAAAGAGTTGTAGCTCAATCTCGTTTTTTTGAAAAAACATCGTAGCTGCAATTTGAACGTCTATTAGACGTTTTCTGTGGTGGTAATCACCTATAACTGCAACCGTAGAGTTTAACGGTATTCTTACTGCATCAGGCAAAGCCTTTTCGTTTGCTTGTAAACACTCCAAACCATGTAATGTCAGATAGTATAGGTTAGGTTCGCGTTTCGCAGAAACAACTACCTGAAACGATTTCACCAGTTGCCTTTGCGCAAGTATCGCAATTTGGCTTCTGATATATGAAAGGCTACGACCAGTCAAACTCCTTAACTGTTCGGTGGAAAGGTAAGTATAGTGTGAAAGGTGTATCATTATTTTTGTCTGTAGCTCGTTTATTATCATGGCACTTACTTTTTAGTGGTAAAACGTTTGGTATAGTCATCATCAAAAGGGTCTTTTTTCATTGTGTTATTCTTTGGTTGGTTTGTTATCTGTTCTTTCGCTTCTCTGTTGTCTGTATGTTGCTCTGTATTCTTTTGTGGGGGTGGTGGGGGAGTATTTTCTACCTTCCTGTAAATGCCTGACTTATATACGATGCGTTGCAAAAACTCTACACGCTCGGATTTACTCATGTAAAAGCGCCGCCCCATGATAGGCACACGAAATTTGAATGCTTTGTGTTTTCCATCAAATTTGCGACAAAGAAATTCGAGCGGTTTTAACGCATTGAAATTTTCGATTGGCACATCAAACTCTTTTGCAAACATTTGTTTGTCTTCATAGTCTGCTAACGAACAAAATTTGACTGCGGTATTCACTAAAACTTGCTTGCGTAGGTGTGGCTCTATATTGCGGATTGATTGGGTTGCTAACTGCACATTCAGCCCCCACTTGCGGCTCTCAGCAAGGCTATCACTAAGGCTTTTAGTTATCATATTTTGGAACTCGTCTAAAAACAGATAGCAAGATTTACGCTTTTTAAAGTCCTCGATATTTGCCCTACGTTGCATGATACTTTGGATATATGCAATGAGCAAGCGAGAGAACACGCTTGAACAAAACTTACCGTGTGATTTTGGCAACGATACTATCACTACTTTACCTTGTGTAAGTGCATCTTGCATTGAAACGGTCGAGTGTCCTATTATCAAATTCGACAAAGTAGGGTCGCTTAAAAGAAACAAAATTTTTGTGCGTAGGCTGCTCTTCGTTTGAGTATATAAAGGATTGCCCCAGTCCTGTTCAAAGAATGTTCTGTATATGGCTATTGGCGACTGTTTCCCCATCTGTATTAGGTCAGAATTAACATTGTTCTTATCTTGGAAAAAACGTGCAATTTCAAGCAGGCTCGGCTCCTTGCAGCTATACATTACCGTAAAAATTACAGGTTTGAGTAGTGCAGTCATTTGCACTGTGAGCGAAGAAAAATTTTGCCCAGAGCTTTGCAAAATTTCTTCCAATGCTTCTGCTATTTCACTGGCATAGATTGACACTCCCTCAACTGTCTTATCATGTAGAGGTACTTCTAAGGGATTGATACAAGCTGTATATGTTTCGCTTGTTTGTGCCATCGTATTAATAGCACTGCTTATGAAAATTACTCTATCAGCATTGCTCTTATTGTGAACAAAATTGAGCACATTACGTGCAGTATCACCATGCACATCAAACAGCACTAAACTTGCACTCATATTCTTTGCGGTTTTTTGTTGGATAGATGAAAAACACATCTCGAACAGCTTTGATTTTCCTGCTCCAGTACGACCACAGTAAAGAGCATGAGAATTGAGGATTATACGAGCCTTTAGCACTTTCAGGAAAAAAAAAGGTCGGCAAACGATAGTAGCCATAAGCCTCAAAGCAGCGTACAACGAAACGGCAGTAATCCTCATACGTTGGAGATAAGGAATTAAATAACCGTAGTCGCTGTTTTTCTCGTGAAATCATGAGATAACGAAAAGCCACAAAATCGCCGAATGAACGCTCCGTTATCTTAGTATTAAATAACTGTTGGTACTCCTGAAATGTCACAGCTCGCGCAGCGAATAGCTTTATTGCATCTGGGCTATTTTCAGGCAATGCCTTTAAAAGAAAATCAATCTGTTTCACATGAGTAGTCATTACTCCTGCTATACCTGCTTCGCTATCTTTCGGAATTATCTCACCGATAGTTATAGCATCAGGGTTGTCGTCTGTTTCCAATCCTGCACTTTGCAGGAATAAATCAGTAAGTTGTTTATCTGTATTCATTAGTAATAATTTTTTTTATCAATGCAAGACAAAAAAGAGCAGGGCAAACAGGGCAGTAATCAGCCCAATTCCGCCTGCTCGTTAAAAGACCTTGTCCTGTGTATGTTTTCATTTGTTTTTGCGATTAAACTATCTGCTAATTTCCACTCCGTTCGTTCTCGTCATTCGCTACATAACCGCTCATTACTCAAACTCACTCCGTGAAAATCCTTTTGCTGTTTGTATAATGTCTTCTATTGCCTTTCTATCGTTTGTCGGTAGGTTTGTTTGCTGTTGTAATTGTGCCATTAGTTGAATGACTAACCCCATTGTATTTGATAGATTAGCGCTGCTTCGATGACTGATATTTTCTTCTACCTGATTATGATATTGCATACTGTTTGCCCATTGATTTCCCCACTGCGTAAGCATGTAGTTCTGTCTGATTAAAGATTGGTGTTCTATGCGAAGCATACGAGTAGCTATTTTGTACCCGCATACTCCGCCTATTAGTAATGCTATTAGTATTATTATGAAAATTGCCATGACTGGTTATTTATGAGTTATAATTTGTTTGTTCACCGTACCCGTTGTTGTAATATGTACGAGCTTCTTGAATTAAGGGCGTTTCTTCTGCACATTGTATATTCGTTCCGTATGTATTATTGTATGCCTGACAGTTGAATTGATACCGTACCCAGCTTTCATCGGTGTGCTGTGCTGCTTTATTTTTCCTTTTTAAACCGAGTTTGCAGAGCTGATTATTAAACCAAAGTGATAGTGCTTTATGCGTAGCTGGCATATAGACATAGCCCACGATTATTTCAATGAGACATATTGAGAGAACTATTATTTTCATTGTGTTAATAGTATCCTGTATTTCGGGAGATGCGTTTATTCCACCTGATTTGGAGACTAAGAAGTATTGTAATGAACAGTAAGCAACTCCTAAGGCCACCCCTAACCAGAATTTACCAGTATATATCCGCTTGCCTGTAAGAGGGTCTTTTTTGATATTGTTTGCCATATAGTCGCCAATACCGATACCAAGCATACAAAATGCTGTTCCAGCAAGCACACAGATTATTTGAGGTAATCCAGTTACCGCTGCAATAGAGTTCATACAGAGTACTCCTTCTAAGATTGCCAGTATTATTGCAATAAATAGATAGATGAACGCTTTGCCTCTCATCTCTTTTTCTTTGTCTGTCATGCTGTCAAATATTTTGTTCTTTTTCTCTGTTAGCTTTTGCAGTTTCTCTTTTGCAGTTCCAAAGGCGAACGCTGCTTTCTTTGTCTGCATATAACTGTCGTTAAGCATAGGTGCATTACTCAATGGCTGCACATTCGGTTTCATTAATTCTGTGTTCATAATTTGAAGTTTTTATTGATTGATATAATTAATTGCTGATTGTATAGTTGTGTAGGGTATTACTTCTTTGCTGTCGGGGAATAGCCGTTGGAGACTATCAAGCGTTATAGCGGGTGAGGGTCGTACTATCAGTACCGAAGCGTTACATAGTTCTACAGGTTGTAAATGAGCATGGGGATTGTTGGGTATGTCAATAAGCATATCCGACATCAAAATGACATACCTGCGAAAGGCCTTGTAATTAGGCTCACAACCTGTACGACATAATTCCAGGCCACGCTGTAAATCTGTACTTCGTGAGGGCTTATGCTTTTGTGTTTCTGCCAGCAAAGCAGAAACTTTTTTTGCTACCTGCTGCTGGAATAACGCAAATACCTTTTTGTTTTGTTCCTGCTCTCGTACTTTCAGATATATATTATTACCGTCTGTAATTGCGGTATCACATTTGGGAATGTCTGTGAGCCAAACCGATTGACGTGTAGCGTTATCATCTACAACAACGTATGATAGCACCCCACCCGTTTCCGCAATTTTATAGATGATTGCTGCTATTGCGGTACTATCAAAAATGGTTGTTTGGTAGGAGAGCGATTTATCATGTAATACCGTTACTAACGTTCGTTGCTTATCCTGCTTCGGTGGTTGCTGGTTCGTATTGCAGCTAAGCAAGCTGCTGTAAAGAGTGAGTATTATTATTGCCCCTTTCATTTGTAACTATTTTTTAGAAGTGAAAAAAATAAGACGTTTGCTATAGCGATACTTATCCGTATCACATAGGCGGTGCATCACGTATGCGTTCCAATTTCTCTTGAAGCTGTGCGTAGAAATCAATATGCCGTGAGATAAACTCGTAACAATTATTGCACATAGGCTTCGCTCGTGCTGCCCGTAAGCGCAGATCGTGAAGAATACCAATAACCTCTGCTAAGGCGATTGGATTGGCTTGCTGCTTTTCGATTGCTACCAATGTCTGGTACGCATAGTAGCGTGTACCGATGTTGGTAAGTGGGAAGATGATTTGTTTGTTACACTGTCTCATATTGTTTAGCCGTTTTTTCGTGTAAGAAAAAGAGGGTACGGTTTACACCGATACCCTCGTTAATGAATGGCAATCCCTTTAATCCCGCAAACAGTGCAAATGGCACTCACCCAAATGCGTAAATCCTGTTCATCAATAACAAGCTGTGTTTCGCATGTTGCTATCTGAAGCAGAATGCCGTTGAGATAAACACCATGTGTTGGATTTCCTGAAAGGTTAGCTGTGTAACCGTCGCTGATAAGCGTGTTGATAATTGGTAAGATTGACTGTTCCATACTTTTTTGATTTTTGTAGGACAGCCCGAGAAGAAACTTCATCTTGAAGTAAAAAAGCAAGTCTTTATAATAGCGCTCGCTATAGAGTAAAAAACTTCTCTTTTTACTTTGTAGAATTCGTCTCTTTCAGGGGCCTAATCCTGATTTTGACTGAGGCTACTGGTTTTTCTAACTGGTAGCTTTTTTGAAAAAGCCGAAAAACCTGTATCCAGCCCCGAAAATGACTGATGTGTGTTAAAGGAAGAAATAAAAGAGGCGGAATGAGGCGCGTTGCGCTTTGAACACACCGCACAATGGTTAACTGTGTAACCGTCGCTGATTAGTGTGTTGATAATTGGTAAGATTGACTGTTCCATACTATTTGATTTTTGTAGGACAGCCCGAGAAGAAACTTCATCTTGAAGTAAAAAAGCAAGCCGTTATAATAGCGCTCGCTATAGAGTAAAATTTCTCTTTTACTTTGTAGAATTCGTCTCTTTCAGGGCGGAATCCTGATTTTGACTGAGGCTACTGGTTTTTCTAACTGGTAGCTTTTTTGAAAAAGCCGAAAAACCTGTATCCAGCCCCGAAAATGACTGATGTGTGCTGAAGGAAGAAATAAAAGAGGCGGAATGAGGCGCGTTGCGCTTTGAACACACCGCACAATGGTTATTTACCCAAATACTCTCTGACGATAGACTTAAAAGAATCGCCTACTTTAATGGTTGTTTTGATATTGCTGCTGTGGACATGCGCCAGATAGTAGTACTTACGCCAAATAGTGGCAACAGGTTCAAATACAGTAAACTTAATATTCACCGCATGGCTTCGATGTATCTGTACGACTAAAGGAGTAGAGAGTATATCAATAACAGCTTGTAAGTCCTTTTTTACTAAGAAATAATATTCCTTATGCTTATAATATTCCTTACCTGGGATATTTGTGTCGGGGTATATTTTGCAAAAGCCGTTACTAATAGTAATATACACGATTTCCTCTCGGGCAAGGAAGACCAGTTGGTCTTTATCTCTTGTTGGAGAAACGAATAATCCAGAATTAGTTGTTATAATATCTCCTGATTCTCTGGGGAACCGTCTCGCTATTGTTCTGAACCGACCCAACTCGTCAAGAATGTGGCGGATTGAGAGCGTGTCAATTGCTGCTGTTTTGGGAAAGTACAAATTAGGGAAAACCCGTCGAGCTTGATTATAATAAACACTTTTTTCTGAGACATGGCGAGTAATAAAACCCAAAGGTATTCTGCCTTTGTGTACGATATATTCTGCTACTGAAATCCCGTTGATTGGGCTATTTTCGAGTTCAATATCAATCAATGCTATATCAGGACTTTCATTATCATAGCAATGAATTGCGTCCAACCCATTATTGCAGACTATGATGTTATAGTCTGTACCTACTGCCGCATCAATAATCCGTTGACTGAATAAACCGTCATCTTCAACCAGTAAAACCTTTATCATCTGTCTGGTATGTGTATTTTAATAAAAAAACACGCACCGTTATCGTTGCTAACTGTTATTGTGCCTCTTGTTTTAAGAACAAGATTATTAACCATTCGCAGCCCCCGTGTTTGCTGTTGCATTGAAAAATCACTCTGTAACCCGATACCGTTATCCTTAACAATAATATCAATGAAGTCCTCTTGTCGCATAAGAGTTACTATCAATATTGCCTCTGATTTGTTGGGAAAAGCATACTTCGATGCATTCCGTATCAGTTCATCAATAATAAGGGTAATGGCTACACAAGTTGCAGTCGGTAGAATAAGGTTCTTATTGACAGTAAGACGTATCGGAATAGTAAAGGACTGTTCTATCTTCTTGCAAAACTCTGTAATAAAAGCTGTGTAATCCATGGTAACTTGGTCGCCCTGTATATAAGCCATATCCAAAAGCTCTTGTAAATTATCAATGCGAGATAGGTTTTCTGATATTATTTCAGGTGGAATATAGCTATCTTGAAACTGTTGACTGATAAGCTCTCGTAACGAACTGATATACCCTTTGTTGGTATGCAGTATCGTCTCTTTCTGTTCATTGATTATTTTGTATAACCGCTCCAAATGTTTTTTATGACGTTTAATGCGTTTATACGTTTTGTAGAGTGAAAAGGTGAAGAGTGCAAGCATAGACAAGCCTATCCATAGAACTATATTTTGCAGATTTTTTCGTCTGCGTTTTTCGGTTTCTATTTCTATCCGTGCTTTCTGCTCGGATATTTGTAATTCCTTTAAAGGTATTTCATAAAAAACATGCGCTCGTTGAGCATTTTTTGATTGCTCTTGGATTTGGTAAAGCTCATTTTTAGCCACATATTTCTGATAATAAAAAAGTGCTCGTTCAGTATTACCAATCTGGACATATATATCCGCAATGCCTTTGAGTGCCTTAGTAATATACTCTGTGTTATCTATTTCGGCAGCGAAACGATAAGCATTATTATAGCTTTCTATCGACGAACTATGCTTTTGTAATTTTTTATAGACTGAACCTAAATAATAGTATACTTCCCAGATATTTCCTATTGCCCCCCTATTTTCATTAAGTGTAATACTTGTCTGATATAATCGGATAGCAGTCGGTAAGTCTCCTTTATTTTCAGTCAGGATACCTCGTAAAAAAATAGGATAGGCCAAGAATAGGCTATCCTCTGTGGCGAGAAATTGAAACGCCCTATTGTTTTCCGTTTCTGCAAGTAGATAATTACCTTGTTTTCGGTAACAATCAGCAAGGTTGTAATACGTTAAACCTATTCCGAGATTATAATGCTGTTTTTTATAAAGATGCAGCGATTTAATAAAGTATTTGATGGCTGAATCGCAACTATTTAATTTGTCCGAGAATAATGCGCCGATTGCATTATAGGTAGATACCAAGATTTCTTCATTCTGTAATTTGTTGGCTATGATGGCGGCTTTTGAATAATATATCAGGGCTGAATCGAATGCACCTTTAAGCATGTGTATATTCGCATAATTGGCGTACAGATTACTCTCATAGTTCATTCGTGATTGGGTATCTTTTTCGGTAGCTATCTTGTCTTCTACATTCTTATAAAATATAAGAGCCTCGTGAAATTTTCCTTGCTCGGCAAATACTTGACCTATGTTGGAAACAGGTGCGATGGCATACTCTTTATATTTTCCTTGCAGTGCCAAGTTAGCTGCATAACGATATGCTATTGTTGCACTATCCAGTTTGCCCTCAATTCGCAGGCAGTTACCTAATTCATTATATAAAAGAGCAATTGCAAACGTATCCTTGCGGTATTCAACTATAGGTATTGCTCTACGTGATAGTTCTTTTACAATAGATGGGTGACTGTTATGGTTTTCTCTGACGTAATTCAGAATAAAATCAGCTGTTTTTGGATTGTGGGAAAAAACAGCAATCAAGCTATCTACATTGATTTCTTGCGCATAAATTTTACCGCCAAAAAAGAAGATGGCAGTAATGTATATGTATAGCTTGTGCATGGTTAAATTAATTAGATTAACAAACCACAAGTGATTTTATCTATTCAAAATCAAGCAACTCACTTGGTTTTACATCTAAGACCTTTGCTAAAAGGACTATGTAGCTAATAGATACATTCGTCTCCCCCCGTTCTATGCGCCCGATTTGTGTAGGGTGTAGCTCCAAAGCATCAGTATCAAGTGCGTTAGAAAGTTCCTCAATAGTCATACCCTTAGCCAAACGGGCTTCACGTACCTTTTCACCAAAGGCCTTAATGGCTGCCTCGTCTTTGTAATGTTTCCTTTGAGCGGTCTTTTTCTTCACATATCAAAGGAACACAAAGAGTATAACGAGACCAGACACGTAAACGTGTTAACACGTTTACGTGTTTTTTCAAAGATTTGTATTACTTTAGCCACAAGAAGCTAAAAAACAGTATATGAAACTATTAAAACTATTTATTGGAGCAATTATGCTATCAAGTGTGTGTAATGCACAAACAAAGAAAGCACCAGTAAAAAAGCCAGTAGCGAAGACAGTTGCTCAATCAAAGCCAGCAGAAGAGAAAACCCCTCTTGATGCAGCGACTGCGGGTAAGTATGCCAAACAGCTTGGAAACAAGATGTACCACAAAACAAACTTTGAGCCAGAGAAAGGCAATTTTTCTATGTCTATTAATAGATGGAAGCCGCTTAGTACAACCAAAGAAGATGGTAGTAAACAGTATTGGTATATGATAGATGTTACAATTCGTTGGCAATCATCACAAGGTGGCTGGCCTGTACAGTGGAAGAATGTAGAGTATAATGGTGTTATACTAAGTGATGAATTTGGCTGTGATGTCAATTTCATTATCAAATCTAAAACAGAACCAGACCGAAGCGGATTAGCTGCATTAGTAATAAAGAAAACGCCTACAGGGGATTTATCGGACGACCAGAAACAACTATTTGAAGGTACAGACGATTGGTTTAACGGTGTACAGCACGTTTGGAATCCTGGGGGGTGTTTAGAATAAATATATACTATGAAAAAGATATTACTAACAGTTATTGTAAACGTAATAACGATATGCTGCTTCGGTCAAAAGAATGTTTTTGATGAAGGAAGAAAATCCCAAAACAGAGCAGACTTGTTAAAGGCTCCGAGTAATGGAATACTAAAAGTGAATATTACCAGAGATTACCCGAATATAGTGCAAGTGTCCTTGTGTGATTATAGAGGTTCTGTGCCTATTGCGTGTCGGGAAAACTATAATGTTACTATGACCACTTCTACGGGTAGGATAGTAAAAAATACCGACTATAAAGAAACAAGCATGGGAACTATTAAGCCTAATGAGTTTCCTATATTTATTGATGTAAAAGTCATAGGACTAAAAGGAGAAGAAAAATACCCTTTAGAGTTTACAGTAAGGTTAAACTATAGTGGCTATTATTATCATATTCTACTGTATGACGAATCAACGGGAGTCAAAGGAACTTTTTAAATACCTTGTTTAACGGTGTTTAAGTACCGTGTTTTAACGGTATTTTCTATGTCCGACTGTTTGATTAATTTGTTGACAAAATTAATGCCATGAATAAGGAAGAAAGGTTTGAGGGATTTGAATATAGAGCAACTGAGGTACATAAATACATTTACACCGTTGGAGTATTCACTATAAGCCTAAAGAATGGTAAAATTATTCATCACGACCCTAAAGATAGTGAAGCATTTAAGCAATGGCTGGATAATAACAACATAATTGATTTACGGTTACAATAACCAAACATGAAACAAAAAATAAGTGTTGCGGTAGCAGATGACCACCCAGCTTTAGTAAAGGGATTACGTTTTATTCTTGAAGCCTACAAAGATTACAAAGTGTCTATTGAGGCTTATAATGGTGCAGAATTGATAGAGAAGATAGAACAAGCACCAATAAAACCCGATGTGTGCTTATTAGATATTAGTATGCCTGTAATGAATGGCTTTGAGGCGTTGACGATTATTAAACAACGATGGAAGTCAATTAAAGTGATAATGCAATCCACGTATTATAATGAGTTCAACATACTAAAAGCGTTCCGAGAGGGAGCATCAGCATATCTTCCCAAAGATGCAAACCCTCAAGAAATTAAAAGTGCTATTGATACTGTTTGTGCTGACGGCTTCCATTACTCTGAATGGGAAAAAGAACACGTCTTGCCACACATACAGGACAAAACAATCCTCACAACTATTAACGATAAAGAAATAGAGTTTTTGAAACATATCTGTTCAGAAATGACGTACGAAGATATTGCTGCCGTTATCGGTAAAAGTACAAGAACAGTTGAAGGCTACCGAGATGCTTTGTTTCAAAAATTAAAGTTGAAAAACAGGACAGAATTAGCTCTGTTCGCTATCAGGTCGGGATTGGTTCTTATTCATTAAATAGAAAAAGCACCGTTTAAAGACGGTGTAATTATACCGTTGTTTAACGGTAAAAAATACCGTTTTTTTCACGTTGATGTTTTGTTGAACTTACACGCAAAATTTCAACAAAATGAAAAAGCTATTTACGTTCAACTGCTGTTCTCAAAAATTGAGGCGGCTACTTTTAGTAATGGTTTTGTTAGGTGGAATGCTTACAGATGCTAAAGCGCAACCACCTATTAATCCAATTAAAGAAGCGGATAGTATGCTAAGGGCATTATTTTCGCCAATATGCCGACCGAATCCATCGCCCAATTTCCTCTATGAGATGGCTGTTCATAATTTAGACAGCATATATTTTACCGATAATAACCCAGATACATTAAACAGAGATTCTTGGTTTAAGTTGTATGAGGAGTTAAGGAATGGTGCTTATGATACTACGATAGTAGTAGGGCATGATACTGTCTATACACGTGGTATGCAATGGCAGAAAGATACAGTGGTTATGAATATTCTGGCATACAATATTCTTATGATGAATGATAGTATGTTTACTGATGAATATTTTGATTATGATACTGTCAATATGACGATTACCGAAAAATTCCCTTGTGAAATTAACCCCTTTATTACACAACGAGTTTTTGCGTCTTGCCCTATTCAATACTATGTGCCATATAAACAGTTTGACTATAGAATAGATACAGGATTTATATTCCATGATGTATGGAATGATATTGTAGATAGTAATTGGACATTACAAATAGATTTTGGAGATGGTACTGGTTGGCATAACTATAACTGTATGCAGACCGAACATTATTCAGTAAGCTATTCAACGAGTGGTTTGAAATATATTAAAACAAGAGTTGTTAATGCAATGATGAATGTACTAATGTCATCTATTGCAGAAATAAGTGTTGGCCCTGCAAATAAACCACCTGTACCAGATGGGGTTATAACTCTGCCTGGCATTACTGCTTCTGTATTTAATCCATGTGCAGAATCTGGCGAGCCCATGAAAAAAATAGTGATATACTTAGAGGGTTTTGACCCAGGCGATTTATTAATTGGCTCAAACAGAACAGGTAGGGATATTTACCAAGAGATGATAGCTAACGAAAAGATTGCAGAGTTGCAAAATTTTGGGTACACATTTATTGTTGTGGATTGGGTTAATAGCCGTCAAGATATGATAGTAAATGCTGCGTATGTTGAGGGGTTACTAAACTACTTAAAATGTCAAATGATAAACCCAATGGACGATACTCATACTAATGAGCAATTTGTAATAATAGGGGAAAGTATGGGCGGTTTAGTAGCACGATACGCTTTATGTGATATGGAACACAAAGCAAGCCTAAATGCTTTAGGCGGGTGCTTACCTCAAAAGATACATAACACACGATTGTTATTCACTTTTGATTCTCCCAATCAAGGCGTGAATATTCCGTTAGCTTACCAACATTTATATAGAGATGCGGGACTGTTCCTCTTAGGTGGAAATTCGATAACACAATCAATAGTAGGCGGTATGTCTAATATCTTACTTGATGCTACATCGGTAAAGCAAATGTTATTGTATCATGTTGATACCAAAATACCAATATTGAACACATATAGCGAGCACCCATTCAAAACAGTTTTTGATGCGGCTTTAAGTTCACTTGGTACTAATCCACAGTACTGTAAAGTATTTGCAATGGCAAATGGTTCAATGGGTGGTCATGGACAAACGAGGGTGTATGATGGTGTACAGCGAACTCCGAATGACTATCTATTGCAATACCAATCAGATATTTACATGACTGCGTTTAAAAAAGAGTTTCTTGTAATGGGCACTAATTTTGAGTTGCAAACCTTACCAAATGGTAACGGTAACATTGTAAGAATGGATAGGGATTTCTATAGACCTAAAATAACCATCTTTACCAAAATTCAAATACGCCCTTGGCCAAAACTGCCTAAGGTTTTTATAAAAATGGAGGTAACCAGTGTGTATTTTACAAGCATCGGTATTACACGTACTGCAAATAATATGGAGCCATACGATGTTATTCCGGGCAGTCCTGAGGATGGTGCAAGTAGTTTGGTTGGCTCACAAAGCTCTTTAACGTGGTTGGCTCGTAGCATGTTTTTTGGTTTAAAACATCCAACATACAACACAACTACTAATAAATGGGAACTGCAAAAAAGTGCAATCAAAGGCGGCTTTGGTACAACTAATGCAGCAAGTTTATATACTGATGGTATGCACTTCTGCTTTGTTCCTACTTTCTCCGCACTTTCGTATGATTTGCCAAATACTGATTACTGGCATGATATAGCGGGTAACAGTGCCAGTACAAACATGAGTAGAACCCCATTTGATGTTATTACTGGACAAATTGAAGAACAACCAGCAAATAATGTAAATCGTTGGAACAAATCACATCTGGCAGTAAGAAATGAGGTTTTAGGACAGTGGGATAATAGTGTTAAGTTAGATGATGACTCCACTCACTTATTTGTAAGTTATGATACATGCGTTGATAATAGTACAAGGATAAATGTACACATGATAAATAGAGAAATTGGTGACGATACATTACTTGTTGAGAATAGAACTACTGATTGGACTTGTGTTTATGATGCAGAAAAGTACATAGGTGTCAATCATCGCAGTTTATACTATGCTTATCCGACAGCTACTGGTTCAAACAAAATAATCCCTGGGGTGTATTCTAAGGAAAATCCCTATGTAATTGGTTCTGGTACTACATACTTCCATGCTCGCAACTACAATGTTGGTATTAATGGAACACTTGCAGGTAGTTATAGTATTGAGGATATAAATTGGGTAAAATGTTGTAGAACTAACTATGGCTCTAAAAATAGCTCACAAGAGGTCAAGGGACAGGAGAGCAGAAATAAAATCTCAATGGAAGATGCTTATTTTAAAGTTATTCCAAATCCTGTGCAGAGTAATAGTATGATTGTACGTTTCGCAGCAGTAGAGGATGAAAATGCTCTAATTCAAATAGTTGATGTAATGGGTAGAAAAGTATATGAGAATCATTTCAAAGTTGAAAAAGACAATCAGAGGTATGAATACAAGGTGCATTTGCCGTCTGTATTAGTAAATGGCACATACTTTATTACATTAAAAAATGGCACTCAATATTATAGAGCTACTATAGTAGCAGCACAATAATTTATTACAAGGCTGGTATATTTTTATATACCAGCCTTTTTGGTATTAAATTTGATTGTAATTTTAGGAAACATCTATTTGTATGAAAAACATATTATTTGTGGCATTCATATTAAGTGCCATAGTCTTAATCGGAGCCTGTAAAAAAGAGGATAAGGGTATATTGCTAAAAGGGCAACTAAAAAAAGCTTCGGATTCAACGGTATATGCAAATACCAGTTTTGTACTTTATCAAAAGGTTAATCACTCTGTCAATAAATTTCATGAGGAAAAAGTACCGATTACTACTGATGTGAATGGTTTTTTTAATGCGAATTTCAATATGAAAATAAGTAACTCAATATTAATTTGTTGGCCTGATAAGGTATCAGACGATACTTATATAATAGAAGTTGCAGTCCCTTATGGTACATCTGGAGAATATGATTTTGGAGCTATTTATCTCAAATAAACATCATTTACTATGAAGATAACATCATTGGTATTTTTAGTGCTATTAGTTGCTTGCAATAAGAAACCCGCTTATGATATAAACAGGGAGTATACTGTTGAGGGCTACTTGTACAATAGGGTAAAAAACTATCCAGCAAGTAATGTACGTATATCGTTGACACAAAGGGAAATGACATATAACCATTTTGACCCAACGACAACAACTGATAGTGCAGGTTATTTCAAGCTAACATATAGGGTAGTTGATAAAAAGGACGGTGTATATATCTATCCTACGAAAAGTGATTATAGCTGTATTTATTCTGATATATCCTATATAGGAGATTTACAGAAAGGCAAAGACCTTAATTTAGGTAAAGTATATATTTTACAATGATTGCTCACTACATCTCTAATTTAAATAAACATCTATGAAGAAAATCAACAATTATTTTATGCTACTGATAGTATCATCAGTATTATTCGTGGCTTGTAAGAAAGACTACACTTGTAAGTGTACAGCATCTGTTAATGTGCCTGGATTTGGTACTATTAGTGCAGACACTACTTACGTTATCAACAAAACCACAAAGAAGAAAGCGAAGAACACTTGTGCTGATTCTGAAAAACAGTTAAAAGCAGAAGTTGAAGCAGAGGGCGGTAGTGCTTCATGTTCGGTACAATAAACAAAACAAATGGGGCTGATTGGCAGGCGTATATTTACGCCTGCTTTTTTAATAATAGCAACATTGAAATAAGAATGTATAAGTAAGCCCTCTGAAAACAGAGGGCTTTGACGTACAAATGCGGATGCAGCCCTTTCCCCTAAAGTCTCATTCTGTAGCATGTCGCACGTAGCTACAAAGGTTGTTCGCTTTGCTGAAGGATATCTGCACCAGGTATACCTGTTACCAATAAATAGTCTTGCATTAAGTGGATTTTTTGGTATAAATGCGTTACATGATTTACCGATGAAAATCGGTCGCCTCAATAACGTAGTTATTGAAGATGATTTGAATAACGACCCCTCAAAAGAGGGGTTTTATTATTGAGAAAGCCCAAACATGAGCAATGCAGCCTCATTAATCTCCTGCTGTGCTTTTGGGTCTGTGATTGTGCCTATACATTTGCCTAATCTTTTTAGCGAGACTGCGCGCACTTGCCTTACTCTTGCGTAAGAGTTTTGAAACAACTTGTTTGTTTCATCTTTTGTAACAAAGATGTCGAATTTATCTGCTTGTTTGTTACGGGCTGCACTGGTCAGTGGAATTACTGTGATGTCGTCGCCTTGTGTGCTGTCTGGGTTTTTGAACACGATGCTTGGTCTATCGCCAATTATTTCGCTCCCGCTGCCAATTCCATAGCTAACTACATAGATGTCTCGCTTTTTGATAGTCCATTTTTTAGGTTGTCTATTATTTTGGGTAAGGAGTGCTATAAATCACTCCACATGGTTTGCAAAATTGTGTTCTTTAGGCTCTTTACCGTTTACAAATTGTTCCCAAAGTGCAATTTTGTAGCTCTTTTTAAACACGTCGTTTTCTTTTGTTTTTAGACACACTTCAATCTCAAAGTCTTTCAGCATGGGCGTTCAGGTTACGAATTAAAATATCAGCTTACAATCATAGCCCTTTTGTTATTTCAAAGAGTTCTTTAGGGTTGGTATGTGTATAGATTGACGTTACTGCAATGTTTCTATGTCTTAGCTTATCTCTTACTTGTACAATGTTCGCACCATCAATGATAAGGTGAGTAGCGCAGGTATGTCTAAAAAGATGGGCGTGTAGCCTTTTTTTTATTCCTGCTCTTTCTCCTATTTGCCTTAACGTTCGGTTCACGTTTTGTTCTGTTAGTCCTTTCCCTGTTCCGTTGTTACTTGGTGTAAAAAGATAGTCGTGTTTTTCGTTTGGCAGCAATTCAGCCCTTTTCCTTAGGTATGCTTGTAAGTGTTCTCTTGCCTGCTCATTAAAGGTAAATGTTCCGTATTGTTTTCATTTACCCAGCACATTACCACTCATGCTATAGAAATCTATATCCTTTACTTTGAGAGACCTTAGTTCAAAATTACGCAGTCATGTTGTATAGAGCATTCGTACAAGCGCACGTCGCATATAAGCTGCATATTTCTCAATTTTTAAGCATTTTGTTGTTTCAACTTTTAGTACCAAATCATTCAGGTAAGTTAAAATCTGTTTTATTTCTTGTTTGGTAAGAAACTCTGGTACTTTGCGTGGGATTTTTTGGATAGGTATTTCTGACGGCTTTAATGTTTTTAAGTATGAACTTTCATCAAGCCATTTGATATAGGCTTTTATCCTAATCATAGTTTTGTAGATAAATGTTTCACTGAAAAATTGATTACCGTTTGGGTCTTTTCTTTCCTTTTTTCTCTCCCTAAGATACTGGTGGAATCTATGAATGTGCGTTACATTAAGTTGGGCGGTATCTTTCAATCCATACAATTTGGCAAAGTACCTCAAAGCAAGTTTCTCTACTTTAATGTTTCAAGCTGAAACGCATCTATTGTATTCCAAATGAAAAAGATAGTCTGCATACGTGTCTATTACTTTTGGCATTTGTACTTTTCGGTTAGGGTATAAATGTTGTTCTTTATCACGTCTTTTATATACACAATCGCTTGCTCTACCTGATTTTCTATTTCTTCCTGTCGGGTTAATGTTCTCCAGAACGACACGATACAGCCTCTACATATTGTAAATCCGTATGTGGGTAAAATGCTATCTTTTAATTCCTTTGCAGCATTTTTTTCGCAGTCCTCACACATAGGGCTTCAACAGCATGTACAGTTTGTGACTTTTTCCTTTTTACCGTAAGCAAATGGTTCACCCTTTAAGTAGGTTTGATGATAAGAGTAGCAAAAGCTACACACTTCAAAGGTTCTTTTTAATGTGGTCATGGGAAATTCGAGTTATTGAGTAAATAATCGAATGTTCCAACCAATAGAAGCGTGCCTTTTTAATATAGAACGTTCGTTCTAATGCAAGGGTATTTGGTCAGGAACAGACTGCTTTTCTTGTGTTGTCATAAATGCACAAGAATTAGTGTTGACTGTTCTAAAATATCGAGGCTGGCTTTTTTAGAATATGTAGGTGGGATAACTAAAAACCAACTGATGTAAAACAGTCGGTTTATGTTTGCTCAAACGTTAGGTAATCTGCGGGGTAGGAAGAGCAGCTTTTATTACAAGCAGTCTTTACCTTTTCTTATGAGATAGTGATGTACAACTACCTCCATGCTTTTTGAAGGTATTAGCTTCTCGTCACCTCCAAAAGCACTTGATAAGAAAATACAGTAGATACCTATGATTTGAATAACATAAACCTGTACTTACGATACAGGCTTTTTATGTAAATGCAAGAGAATTTATAGAACGTTCGTTCTTTCCTCTTGCATTCCGTTTCGATTAGACTATTAAATGCTTGCAGCCTCATGTGCTGAATCTGCTTCTTATCTGGGGTCAAAAAGCCATAACATTTGTTATGGCTTTTTGTGGTTAATATTATTTTCGTTTTATTGGCAATATGCAAGTAGTTTATCAAGTATCAATATTGAACGAGCCTCTGCAAATTCTTCAAACTTATCCTCACTCCATAGGTTTTCATCCGTAGGTATTAAGTGCAGCCGAATAAATGTCTGCTTACCTTTTACGCACTCGGGGTCATTTATCCACTCAGCAAAAGGCTTGCCGTTTTTACTGCCTCTGTTCGTGCTATAATCGAGTAATTGAAAATTCTTTATGCTGTTTATTTTCTCCATATCAAAGTTCTTTGCTTCAAGAATTGACTTTGGCATGATATGGTCAATGTCATTTATCCTAATAGTTTTACTTCTATCATACATGAGATAATAAATAAAAGCACCGTCTAAACTATCAAGATTATTTGCTGTATAGTTTCTTGTAAATGTAATAGGGTGTCCGCTATATACTTCATATAGTGCTTCTGCGGGGAATGAACTGCCTTTATATTGTTTGATTGCATCTAAGATTTTCCTAATGCCTGTTTTATATGGTATCCAGCCAGCCCCTCGACTTCTGAACACACCATTAACTAAAGAATGGTATAGCCAATTCTTAATTAAAGGGAAATCATGGTTGCCAGCATCATGATTATCAAAATAAGTTAGTAATTGATTGTTGGGGATTTTCGAGTGAAAAAGATGATAAGCAATAAAAAAGAGGGGTATAAATGAGCGATTCCCGTCTTTGTAATATTCAATCGTTTTTGAGTGTTCTAAGAAGTCTCGGAGCGCCTTTAAAGTAACTCCAATCCTTTCCCTATTATTAATCGCAAAACTTGCATCTGTTGCATCAATAGATGCCATTTCCTTTCTATGATTATCTTGCAATAAGAAGAGTAGCTTTATTAGATTGTCCTGTGACAACCCTATATCACCATAGTGGTCGAGCATGTTTTTTAGAAAGCCCTCCATTTGCCATGAAAACCCTTTTAGTTTCGATGCTACAAGGTCGAAAGTAGAAAGTTTTGTGCCTCCATCATTTAACCTTATAAATAATTCGACAATTCTTTGCCGTTCTAATTCAGGCTGATTTTTGTTTACAATTACTTTTGAAACACCCAATGTTTCAGAGTTTAGAACATTCTCGTAGAAAGAAAGTATATTTTCTTCGATGTACTCTCGCCTTGTTTCATCATCAATATTATTTTGTGCTATTATATCCCGCACAACTTGCTTGTATTTGCCAGTGTTTTTCAGTTTTTCTAACAAAGAACTAACAGGATACCAAAAATGTTCAGGAATGGGTCGGTCTGCGTTCTCTTTAGATTGCTTTGGTAATTTGCTTGTTTCTAATTCAAACCTGAATTCATACTCGCTATTAAAGTCACTATATAAGTCAAAGTATAACACTTTGCTGTTAATACTGCCTTTTAGCCCTATATAAAATGCTTGCAAACGTTGTTGGCCGTCAATTACAAATAATTGCTGATTAGATAACTTATCAACTTGACGTGATGCTATTGTATTACCGTCTATAGTAAACGGACGGAAATTAAATAACGGCTCACTTCCTTGTTCTTCTTCTATCACTATGATACCGCCAAAACTATCCCCTTTAAGCAGGGTGTCAAAAAGCAGTGTTATTTTATCCTCAGTCCAAACTAACGGACGTTGGATTACAGGTAATACAAACTTCCCATTGCTTATATCGTTTACCGCATCGGTAATTCTAAATGTCTTCCAAATAGCCATATTGTGTAGTTGCTGATGCTAAGAGTTCAGTTTTGCTAAATAATCTGTTGTAGTGTCAATTTCGAGGGCATATATCTCCGCAATATTTGCTCCTATACTAAGAGGATAAATCACATCTATTATCTCAAAGAAGTAACCAGTCGAACCTATTTTTAGTTCAACTTTCTCTCCAATACGAGGAATAAAAGTGGCTTCGGGTTCACTATGTAGTTCAAAAGTTATCTGCCCCTTTCTTTTTATCATTAGGCTGAATTTGTCCATGTTTGTTTGTTTTAATACTTGTCCTCCAAATTGTTCCAGAATGCTTTTATTTCTTCAACTATAAGATTTGCATCATGCCCTTTTGCAACCGACTTCAACACCTTAAAAGCAGTGTAATAATCGCACGGATTTAATTCAAAGGCATTAATTGCTCTGTCTAAATATTCCTTTCCTGACAAAATTTCACCGTTAGAAATTTTCATTTCATCTGTATTTAGAATATCCTCGACTGTTAGTGTGTCAATAGAATTCATATAATATTTTGCATTAAATATAATAAAAGCCCTGCTATTTTGCGGGGCTTTGTCTCATTTGTAACCGACTTTTTAATATGAGCATATCCTCACTTACTTTCTTGTCAATAATCTTGGCATAGTGCTGTGTTATTTTGATGCTCTTATGACCTAACATTTTGCTAACGGTCTCTATAGGTACACCATTGCTAAGGGTTATCGTTGTGGCGAATGTGTGTCGGGCAATATGAAAAGTAAGCGTTTTGTGAATGCCGCATAAGTCTGCAATCTCTTTCAGATAAGCATTCATTTTCTGATTACTAAGTATCGGCAATATTTTCCCCTCATTAATGCACTTAGGATTATCCTTATATTTTTCTAAGATTAGTTGTGCCTGTGGTAAAAGTGGTATCCTTGTTGGAGTGTCTGTCTTTTGACGGCTGGTAAATATCCAAAGGTTACCATCTACGCCTTTTGCAATCTGTTCAGATCGTAGCTGAAAAACGTCTATGAATGCAAGCCCAGTATAACAACTAAATAGGAATATATCTCTGACTTGGCTCAATCGGTCTATTACGAATTGTTTTCCCTGTAATTCCTGTATCTCTGTTTCAGTAAGGTATTCCCTCACCACCTCTCTTTTAGCCATTTTATAGCCAAAAAACGGGTCTTTTTGTAGCCAGCCGCTTTTCATGCAGAAATTGACAATCTTACGCATATTGCCGATATACTTTATTGCACTATTATGGTTGCACTTGCGTTCACTTTTGAGGTAAAACTCAAATTCAGTAGCAAAGGAGTATGTCAGGGCTGTAATCTCGATGTCTGTTACTTTATATTTCCATTGTAAAAATTTGCGGGTGTGTTCCAATGTGGTTTCATATCTGGTAACGGTTGCGGGGGAGTATTCCCTATTTGCTAATACAGCCATTTGTCTGTTATGTTCTGCAAATACTTCTAAGAGCATTTTAGGACGTTCGCCCTGTCCAGTGAGTGCATTTTTGAGATTATCTGCGGTGATAGGTATATGTGCTTCAATTAGTGTTCTGCGTGTGTCGTGTACCTGCCTTTCTAAGGTATCTAACATTGCATTGATACTCCTGCTTACCTCGTTTGTGCCTCGTACTCGCTGGGCTTGTGTATTCCAACGTTCAGGTTCACAAGACTGTTTGGTTGCAATTTCGATACGCTGACCATTTACGGTTATGCGTAGGTAAATAGGCACATTGCCTTTTGAATAGTTTTTTTGCTTCTTTTGGTAAAATAAAATACCAAGCGTTTGCTCTAACATATAACTACATTTTTATGGTTACAAAGTTCCTTATGTAGTTGTTCGGCAACAAGATGTTTAACAGCTAAACATGTTTATTATCAATGAGTTATACGCTTTCTGGTGAGTAAATATTTTGTGAAAATTTACTCACCGAATTACTCACCAAGATTTTGAGAATTATTGTGAATTTTGAGAATGTCAAAAAACAAAAAAGCCCTAAAATCAATGATTTCAAGGCTTTTTGTTTCGTTTGATACTGTAAAAGTGGAACCGGCGGGATTCGAACCCGCGTCCAAACATATGCCCAATAAGCTTTCTACATGTGTATTCCTGAATTTGATTTCGGAAGATTGCCGGAACGGGACAAACCTACAAACTTCCTATCTGCTTTGAGTTTCGCCAAGCGAGCGCAGCATCACGAGGCTATCCTATTGAGAGTTGAGTTAGGCGGCGGTGACGTCAACAGGCCAAAGCCATCCGCGGCCATAATGGTTGCGCTAAATTAATTAGGCAGCCATGGCGTAATTAGATTCGCCAGTCAAAAGTTGAATATTCAGATTTACGTGCTAATTATCCAACGCACGACATGCTTACTTACCCTGCCCTATGCTGTCAAAACCAGTCGGCCCCGGGTCTTTTTTCAAAGAACTATTGCAAAGATACAAAACAACCACCGCTTTATATTGTTAAATTGGCAGTCGCTTTTACAATGCTCAAAATTGCCTACCATACGTTATATGCACACCCGCTACCTGCCGGGCATCGCTTCCCTATGGAAAAGTATGAGCTGATACCTGCACAATTGCTGTACGAAGCCATTATAACACAAGACAATCTCTTTGCCCCAGAACCACTTGACGAGGAAACTATACTGCTGACCCACGATAATGACTATTGGCATCGGATGAAAACCCTGCAGCTTACCGACAAAGAAATGCGGGCCATCGGATTTCCGTTATCTGCACAATTGGTAGAGCGTGAGGTACGCATCTGCAAAGGGAGTATCATGTGTGCAGAATATGCCTTGCAATATGGCGCATCACTGAATGTAGCCGGTGGTACACACCATGCATTTGCCAACAAAGGTGAGGGCTTTTGCCTGCTGAATGATTTCGCAGTAGCTGCTAACTATCTATTGCAACGAGCATTAGTAAAGAAAATATTGATTGTTGATCTGGATGTGCATCAGGGGAATGGCACTGCAGCATTATTCACTGGTAGGGAAGATGTATTTACTTTCAGTATGCACGGGCAGCACAACTATCCGTTTCATAAAGAACAGAGCCATATTGATATAGGACTGAAGGACGGCACTACAGGCAGTGAATATCTCAGTATCCTGAATGATACTTTACCCAAACTGATTAACACTGTAAAACCAGACATAGTGTTTTACCTATCAGGTGTAGATGTTTTGGCTACAGACAAATTCGGCAAGTTGCAGCTATCTATAGATGAATGTGCAGAGCGGGATTATGTAGTTTACAATCTTTGTAAAAAACACAAGATACCTGTAGCGACCGCAATGGGTGGCGGTTATTCTCCTGATGTAAAACACATCGTTGCAGCGCATTGCAACACCTATCGCATAGCGAAAGATGTATACAATCTCTAGCCCAAGTCTATCTCTGTATTGTCACCTATATTGAGGCTCTGGCTGAGACCGCGTACAAAAGCATCACTACCTATGATGGATGAATGCAGTACTACTTCTTCCAGCTCTGCATAAGAACCGATAATAGAATCTTTGATGATGGAAGACTGTACATTCGTAAACTCGCCTATCGTTACATTAGGGCCTATGATAGAATTGTGAAGCTTGCAACCTTCTGCAATGCTTACAGGCGGTATGATGACGCTTGTACCATGATTATATGGCTTCTGGTCTTCGCCGCGCTCTTCGCTTATTTCTTTCAGCAGCGTAGCATTGGTAGATAGCAATGTTTCTTTCTTACCGCAATCAAACCAGTTATTTACTCTGAAGGCTTCAAACTTAATACCACCTTCTATCATGTACTGCAGCGCATTGGTCAGGTGGTATTCGCCTTCTTCATCCAGCTTGCTACCTACATGCTTTTCAAGAGCAGCATACAGTGCTTTTGTTTCTTTGATACAGTAGATGCCCACCATTGCCATGTTCGACTTTGGTATCAATGGTTTTTCTACCGCTTTCAATACCATGTCTTTATTATCAAGCTCCACTACCCCGAAACTACGAGGGTCATCTACTTTCTTTACACCTATCTGTGATGTGCTATGGTTTAGTATATCTTTTACATTATAGTCGCACACAGTATCGCCCAGTACTATTATCACTTCCTCATCTTTCACGGCGTCTTTTGTAAGCCATATGGCATGACCCGTACCACGTCTGTCTTCCTGTGTTACGATGGTGTAAGAAAGATTGGGGTATGTTTTAGCAATATATCGCTGAATCTTTTCGCCGAGGTAGCCTATTACAAACACAAACTCTGTAACACCTGCCTCCAGCAGTTGGTCTACTATTACACTAAGGATAGTTTTACCCGCGATAGGTATCAGCGCCTTAGGCTGTGTATAAGTAAGCGGGCGGAGTTTGGTACCTGCACCGGCAACCGGGATAATGGCTTTCACAATTAATGTTTTTGCTTCCGAGTGTGAAAATACAGCAATTTGGGTAAATGCTTTTTTCAACACCAAATTTGATATTAATATGTTTACCTACAGCTTCTCATCAACAGGTTCCCACAGCTCTATCTTCGTACCTTCAGGGTCTACTATGTGCGCAAACTTGCCGTAGTCATACACCTGCATTTCACCTATCTGTTCTATACCTTCTTTGCGCAGTTCTGCAAGTAGCCATTCAAGGTCTTCCACACGCAGGTTTATCATATACTCTTTCTGCGATGGCGTGAAATAGTCCGAGCTGTTTTTGAACGTGCTCCATACCGTAGTGCCTTTTTCTTCAGGCTTTTCTACTTTCAGCCATTCAAAAGTTGCACCATATTGATTGGCATTAAAACCCAGATGTTTGTTGTACCAGTTGCGCAAGTGTTCAGGGTCATTACTTTTTACAAATATGCCACCAATACCAGTTACGCGTTTCTTCTGTTCGTTGCTCATACAATGTATTTATATAACACAAATATGCACATTCTATTGTACCAATAAAAAAATACCTGCCTTTGCGGGCAGGTATTATACATTATCAGTTTATGAAGCTATTCCATCACTTGTGCTTCTTCACCATACATCTGGTGTTGATATTTCAGCGAAGGCGATTTTATAAGTGCTCCAAGATTCAATTCATTCCACTTAGCATCTACTACTGCTATTGTTTTTGCATCTGCCGCAATAACATTCGGCCACGGGCGTTCAAAACCATCCAGTGCTTTTGTTTTTCTTGTACCATCTAGTCCCAGTATCAATTTATCTGCACCACCATAAAAATGGTCACGACGAGGGTCCAGATTGTTGCAGAACCTCCACAATACGTCTGCTATATCATTAGCATCTACTGTATGCTCTACGTATAGTATCATTTTTATACCCCGCAAGCCTTCCTCTTTACACAGCGTAGCATGCAGCTCTTCCACATGCCCTTTGCGTTGTTTATCCATCGCTACAAATAGTACAGGTATTTCCCATTCACGTGCCAGCTTATCATTCAGCGATGCTATTTCGGGGTATTGCTTTTGCAATGCAGTAGCATTAAATGCAACATTCAGTTTGAACGGTGTGAGTGGCATTGTCATTTCCTCTTCCCATTTCTTCGTACCGTCTATACACATCTTGCCGCCAAAGCCCAGCTTGCTGCAGCTATGGTCCAGTACATCCATTGGCCCCTGGCTGAAGTATATATCCGTTGCAGGGTTCACATTATCAAACACATACTTGGCCAATGTCTTGTAATCATCAATCTTCACCTTGCCATCTGCCAGTACCAGTATCTTGTTAAACATCATCTGCCCAGCACCCCACATGGCATTCATTACTTTCTGTCCTTGCCCTGCATATTCTTTATCAATGGTGGTAATTACAAGGTTATGAAACACGCCTTCTACAGGCATGTTCATATCTTTTATCTCGGGCACCATCGTCATTTTGATAGGTGCAAGGAATATACGTTCTGTTGCTTTGCCTATCCATGCATCTTCCTGTGGTGGTATACCTACAATGGTTGCAGGGTATATCGCATCTTTCTTGTGCGTGATGGCTGTAACATGGAAACGCGGATAGAAATCGGGCAGTGAATAATAGCCTGTGTGATCACCAAACGGGCCTTCCCATATCAGTTCTTCATTCGGGTCTACATAGCCTTCTATTATGATGTCTGCATCCGCAGGTACTTCTATTTCAGGTTGTGTTATACACTTCACCAGTTCCACACGCTTCTTGCGCAGGAAACCCGCCAACATGTATTCATCCACATTTTCAGGCAGTGGTGCAGTTGCTGCATATGTATATACAGGGTCGCCACCAAGTGCTACCGCTACAGGCATTATCTTACCCTGCTTCTTGTATTCGTTGTAGTGGCGCGCACTTACTTTGTGTTTGTGCCAGTGCATACCCGTCATGGTTTCGGTAAATACCTGCATGCGGTACATACCTATGTTGCGCGTACCATTCAGTAAATCTCTGGTATGGATAGCAGGCAGCGTTACAAAACGCCCCCCATCTTTTGGCCAGCATTTCAATATCGGCAATTTCGATAAATCAGGCTTATCCATCACCACCTGCTGACACTCTCCACGTCCGCTCACTACCTTCGGCATCCATGATGCAAACTTGCCCAGTTGTGGCAGCATAGCCAGTTTTTCCAGCAAGCCGTTTTTAGGCGCTGTGATTGTTTTCAGCAGGCTTTCTATATCTCTTGCCACATCATCCAGGTCGTCTACACCCAGTGCCATACACATGCGGCGTTCATTACCCATACTGTTTATCAACAATGGGAAGTCTGTACCTGTATTTTCAAACAACAATGCCTTGTTCCATTCAGGTGTTTTAGAAATCCTGTCCGTTATTTCTGCTATTTCCAGTACAGGATCTACAAAAGTCTTAATCCTTACCAGTTCGCCCGCCTTATCCAGTGCATCTACAAATGCCCTTAATGATTTATGTGCCATAATACCAATTGCACAATTATAACAAATATGCTTCCATATCGTTCATTGTGCATCGCAAAGTTAAGGCTGTAGTACCTAAACTATTGGCTAATTTTGCAATACATTGATACCTAAGTCAAAACATACCCGCTTACTGATTGCATCTGCAGCCCTATTGGCTGCAGGAATAGCTTTTTGGTATTATAAGGCAACAGGCAGGCAAGATGAACACAGCATTGCAGCCATGGCTGCCAACCCATACAATCTGCATCTTATAGACTCTTGCGAAGGCCTTTTGCAGAATGGCGACATTGTAGTACGTACTGGCAACGACATGACAAGCGAGATGTTCAGGGAGGCAAACAGGAAAGACAAAACTTATTCTCACTGCGGGATTGTACTGATTGAGGGTGGTAAACCCTACATCTACCATAGCATTGGCGGGGAAGATAATCCCGACGAGGTGCTGCGCCGCGACAATATACAGGCATGGGCATCACCATTGCACAACAGTGGCATAGGCATTTTGCGTTATCGCTTTACACCTGCTCAGATAGATAGCCTTGCAAGTGTTACACGCAGCTATTACAACCAGCACAAGAAATTCGACCTGCAATTTGATATATCAAACGATGATAAATTGTACTGTGCCGAATTATTATATCAGGCCATCAACAAAAGCCTGAGGAAAGCTGTTATACAACCTACTAAATGGATGGGATATACCTATGTAGCCATTGATGACATAACCCAAAACAGCTATTGTGAATGGATTTGTCAGGTTAGGTTTAAATAGATACCTTTGCCGAAATTTGAAAAATAAGAATATGAAAAAAGCGCTTTTAGGATTGGCATTTATCGTTGCTGTTATCGCGACAGGATGTAATTCTAATTCACCTAAACCGGTAGCTGAAAAGTTCCTTACCAGCTTCTGGCATATGAACTACAAAGAGGCTAAAACTGTATCTACAGACGCAACAAAACAAATGCTGGAAATGCTGGAAACTATGGCAGTTCGCCTGCCGGACAGCGAAGTGAAAAAAGCGCAAAAAGTAACTGTAGAAATTACAAAAGTTGAGGAAAACGGCGATAAGGCTGTGGTTTTCTACAAAACATCTGAAATGAAAGATGAAAAGAAGCTAAACCTCATCAAGCAAAACGATAAATGGTTGGTAAACTTCACGAAAAACGATGACTTTATGACGGAAGAACAGGAAGAAGAACCTGTAGCACAACCTGACACAGCAGTTGCTGCTCCTACAAACGATACAGCTAGCAAGTAAGTCAATATAACTAACAATAATAAAGGGCTGCAAATGCAGCCCTTTATTATTTTATGCAGATGCCCCGAAAAACATATAACACAAGCCTATCGCGGTGATAATGCCCACCAAATCTGCCAACAACATGGCACCTATTGTATAACGTGTATTCTTTACAGCTACTGCACCAAAGTACACAGCTATTACATAGAAGGTTGTATCTGAAGAGCCCTGTAATATGCAAGACAGCCTGCCGGCAAAAGAATCAGGGCCAAAATTTTTCATCGTATCTATCATCATACCACGCGCACCGCTACCACTCAATGGTTTTATCAGTGCAGTCGGCAAGCCGTCTACAAAACGCGTATCTGTCCCCATAGCACCAAACAAATATTTCATACCTGCTATCACCACATCAAACGTACCACTGGTACGCAGCATACTGATGGCTACCAGCATACCAACCAAATACGGAATAATCTTCACCGCTGTTTCAAAACCACCCTTGGCACCATCTACAAATGCATCAAAGATGTTGATGCGCTTATACAATCCGCCCAATACTATCAGTATAAATATCAGCAGTATCAACCCATTGCTTAGCAGCGATGAAAATGACTGCATGGCATCTGTATCAAGGCTGCGGAGATACACTACTATACCTGCTATTACTGCAGACAAGCCTCCTACCCACCCAAGTATCACCGGTTGTAGCAGGTTTATCTTCTGGCGCATTGATACTATAAACATAGCTGCCATTGTTGCGGCAAATGTGGCTATCATGCAAGGCACAAATATATCTGTTGGGTTTGTTGCCTTCACTGCAGAGCGTGCTGCTATAATGCTGACAGGTATCAATGTAAGCCCCGATGCATGCAGACACAGAAACATAATCTGTGCATTGCTGGCAGTCTTTTTATCGGGGTTTATTTCCTGCAAGCTTTCCATAGCTTTGATACCAAATGGCGTTGCGGCATTATCCAGCCCTAAAAGATTGGCAGAGAAATTCATCATCATGTGCCCCATAGCAGGGTGGCCTTTCGGTAACTCCGGAAATAGCCTTGAAAAGAACGGACCTATGATGCGCGACAATAGATTAATACCACCAGCTTTTTCTGCAATGCTCATAAAGCCCATAAACAGCGCCATGATGCCTATTAGCCCAATGCATATATTCACAGCACTCTTACAGGTTTCTATAATGCCATCTGCTTTTTTTGTCAGTTTGGCTTGTATGTTTTTATACGTATAAACTTGTCCGTGGAAAGACGCTTGTGTTGCAGACAATGTTTGCATATCTGCTATGGCAATAGTCGCAGCATGTAGTGAGTCTGCTTCTTTATATCCGTAACCCGCAATGTATTTGGTAAAACTCTCTTCTGATACAAAACCTTCATTCAGTGGCGACCCGACTTTTTGATAATAGACTGTATCATAGGCATCGTCTGCCTTGCCCGTCACCATACGGCTGAAGGTAGCCTTGTCTGATGCAAAGAAAGCTTTGTACCCTGCCACTGTGATGGCTATGATGATAAATGCCGCCCATATCCTGCTAAGTGCCATCTGTATTGATAATTATGGCTATGAAGATAAAACTTAGCAGGTAATTATCTAAGTATCTGACTTGTGATCCATCACCTGCTCTACACTTGGTGCTTCAAACTGCTCCATCATACCCAACAATTCTTCTACGGATTCGCTGGTCATCAATATTTCTGCTGTGCATTCTTCCAGAAAACCCTCCAGCACCATATTGTTCACTAATACTTTCAGGCTATCGTAGTAACCATTTATATTCAGCAGCGCAATTGGTTTTTTATGCAACCCCAATTGCCCCCATGTCAGCATTTCAAACATTTCATCCATCGTACCCCAGCCACCCGGCAATACTATCACACCATCACTCAACTCATGCATCTTCACCTTCCGGCTGTGCATACTATCAGTAACAATCATTTCCGTAACACCCTCATGTGCCACTTCTTTTGTTTCCAGAAAATCGGGGATGACGCCAACAACTCTACCCCCATTCTGCAATGCACCGTCTGCCACAGCACCCATCAGCCCTACTTTCCCACCTCCGTAGACAAGGCCTATACCACGTTCTGCAAGTGTGGCACCCAACGCATAGGCAGTTTCTCTGTAGGCTTCATTATATCCTTCTTTAGAACCGCAAAAGACAACAATGTTTTTCATAGGCTGAAATGATTATCCTTAAAAATACGATGAAACAATTCAATCACCGCGTTATAAAATCAATAAAAAAGCTCCCGATATCGGGAGCTTGTATTTTAAAGTACTTCTATCTGGTTTCTCAATAGATCTTCAAACTCATCGCGTTCGCGTATCAGGAAAGCCTTTCCATCTTTTATCATCACCTCTGCAGGTTTCAGCCTCGAGTTGAAATTACTGCTCATTTCAAAGCCATAAGCCCCGGCGTTGTAAAATACAAGGAAATCACCCTCACGTACTTCGTTCATCACCCTATCCCATGCAAATGTATCTGTCTCGCAGATATTGCCCACTATTGTATAGATACGCTCTGCACCATTCGGGTTTGATATGTTTTCAATACGATGATATGCATCGTAGAACATAGGACGTATCAGGTGATTGAAGCCTGAATTGACACCCACAAAAACCGTTGCAGGCGTTTGTTTGATGACATTCGCTTTTACTACAAAGTAGCCGCACTCACTCACCAGATATTTGCCTGGCTCAAACCATACTTCCAGCGTGCGGTTGTATTCTGCTTCAAATTCTTTTACTGCAGCCGTCAGCTTTTCGCCCAGCAGTGCCACATCCGTTCCTTTATCACCCTCTTTATATGGCACTTTGAAGCCGCTTCCCATGTCGATAAACTCAAGCGAATCGAAATGGCGTGCAATTTCAAACATCACATCCAGCCCGCGCAGGAAGACATCTACATCTTTAATCTCGCTACCCGTGTGCATGTGCAAGCCTTTTACATGTAATTTGGTTGTCTTCACCACACGCTCTATATGGCGCAATTGGTGTACAGATATACCAAACTTACTGTCTATATGGCCCGTAGATATTTTATAGTTGCCACCTGCTTCAATATGCGGATTGATACGGATACAAACAGGATAACCACTACCGAATTTGTTACCAAACTGCTCCAGTATCGATATGTTGTCAATATTGATGTTTACACCTAATTGCTGTGCATCTACAATCTCGCTAAAGTCTACACAGTTTGGTGTATACAATATTTCATTCGGTTCAAAACCCGCTCTCAATGCAAGTTTAACCTCATATATGCTCACACAGTCTACAGAAGCGCCGAGGCTCTTCATGTACTTCAGAACATTGATGTTTGTCAGGGCCTTGCATGCATAGAAAAAACGCGTGGGATGGTTCTTAAAAGCATCCTTCAGCTTATTGTACTGTTCAGCAATTTTTTCCGCATGGTACACGTATACCGGTGTGCCAAATTCATTGGCCACACTAATCAATTGTTCTTTACTAAGTGAATAAGACATATTTGTTAAAAAAGGATTGCAAAGGTATGAAAAGCATAGGTCAGATTACAGACAATTAATCAGTACTTCGCGGTCGTACTTTTACTACGAGTTAATATGTTGATTTGCTGAACTTCAAACGTCTTTAACCATGAATTAATAATATTTGAATATCTTATTAAAATACCATGAAAACGAGTGTAAACAGGCGATTTTAATACCTAAACTTTTAAGTATTGTTTAACTTTAAACAAGTAACTAATCTGCAATCCTGCTATGCCTTTGATTAAAAAAATCCTATACGTTTTTCTGCCAATATTTGTATTGCCAATATTAGCGTTTGCACAACTCACAGCTAATTTTGTAGCAACAAAAACTGCAGATTGCGGTCCGTTCGCTGTAACACTTAATAGTACATCTACCGGCAGCCCAACAAGTTACCAATGGCAAATAGGCTCTTGGACTACTACTACTACTACCCCAACTATATCTTATACAATCAATACGCCTGGCTCTTACACTGTTAGGCTTACTGTTTACAAAGGTTCATCCAGCGCTGTTGAAACAAAAACAAACTATCTGACTGTATATCCAAACCCCACTGTAAATTTCAATGCTACTACTCCAACTACGGGATGTTCGCCACTTACGGTTAGTTTTCAGGATGCAAGTACACTGAACGCACCGGGTGCAGGTACTTACAGTTGGTTTTGGGGTTCCGGCGGATCCGGCACTACACCTACAGCTACTTTCACTAATGCAGGAACACAAGATGTTACCTTAACAGTTACAAACAGCTATGGCTGTAGTGCATTGCTTACTAAAACTGCTTTTATAAATGTCAGGCCAAGGCCCGTACCATCATTTACAGCATCGCCTGTAGACTTTTGTTCTTCTCCGGCAAGTACATCCTTCACTGGTAGTGCTACAGGCAATAGCCCTTTTACATACGTATGGCAATATGGCGATGGTGGCACGCCGGGTTCAGGCTCTTCTACCACACATACATATACTGCGCCTCCGAATACATGGTCTCCAAAACTTATAGTTACTGATGCTAATGGCTGTAAAGACTCTTTAACACGTCCTAATTATATCAATATTCACTACCCAACAGTGAGCATTTCTTCTCCCTCTACTGTTTGTCAAAAATCTTCCATTACGTTCAATGGTACATACACTCCTTTAGGTGGCTCTATGTCTTGGGATTTTGGTGATGGCCTAGGTACGTCAAATGCTGCATCTCCTACTTATGTATACAACACAGCTGGAACTTTTAATGTTATAGTTACCTATAATTACAGAGGTTGTGTAGTATCAGCTACAAAACAAATTATTGTTAACCCTAAACCGGTTGCAGACTTCACTGTAAATCCGGATACTTTATGTCCTGCACCCGTAACCGTACAGTTGGTTCCAAATGGCAGCTATACATCTTACTACTGGAACAGTGGCGCAGCGCCTCCCATTACCAGCACATCATCTAGCCCTACATTCAGCTATTCTTCTAACGGATATTTCACCCCTATGTTAGCTGTATCTACTGCTGCAGGTTGCAGAGATACTATCTACAAAACCGACGCAGTTAAGGTACACGATATGTTTACTGTCATAAGCGTATACAACGGTCCCAATATTGTTGACCGCGCTAAACTTGAAGGTTGTAAGCCGCTTACCTATACGTTTACAGATACTACATTTACCAACATACCTAATGCTATAACAAGAAAATACCCATATCCCATACAATCGTACGACTGGAATTGGGGTGACAATACCACACATGGCACATTACAAACCATGTCTCATACATTTACAGATACCGGTACGTTCGAAGTAGTGCTAACGGTTACAACTACTAAGGGATGTATTGCCCGCGATACTGTAGAGGTACGTGTTGGTATGCCTCCTGTAGTAGACTTCACTGCATCTCCACTGCACATATGCATCAGGGGGTATGTACAGTTTACAAACCTTACAACAGGACCAGTAGACACTTGGAAATGGAAGTTTGGAGAAGGCAGTGAATCTACAGTGAAAGATCCAAAATTTCAATACTTATGGCCCGATACGATGGATGTAACGCTAATCGCAACATACAAAGGTTGTTCTGCTGCACTTATTAAGCAGAACTACATTATTGTTGACTCTCCTAAATCTTTATTCACAGTAGAACGCTTTTGCGATTCTCCGCTAAAAATCCGTTTCCATAATACATCTTTCGGACATACTTCTTACAGATGGCTATTCGGAGACCCTTCAAACAGTTCTTCTACCACTGATAATGACCCTATTTTCAGATACCCGAATTCGGGCACTTACGATGTCAAGCTTGTAACATTCAGCAGCAGAAGCGGCTGTTCTGATACTTCCACCGTTCCGGTTGAAATTAATAACAGGACAATGACATTAACGGCAAATGATACCGCCGTCTGCAACGGAGACTCTGTCACTTATACAGCCAATATGATTGGCAGGACAGCCTTAGCCTATGAGTTTTACCTGGATAATGTTTATATAGGTACATCAATGGGTAGTATTCGCTATCCTGTAAGTGGCCCTGGCTTTCACAAAATGAAAATGATTGCTATAGACATATTCGGATGTAGCGATTCTATAGTTAAAAACAACTGGATATTTGTTTCAAAACCCACAGCGTCTTTTAGTGGCAGTCCGCTAAAAGGCTGTATACCATTTACAACAAACTTTTCAGACTATTCAACTGTTACGTCTGGGGCTAACATCGTTAGCAGGATATGGAACTATGGTGTAGGTGGCAATACGACAGTTACCGGCACTTCATCATCATACAACTACAATACACGTGGCTACTTTGATGTAAAACTTATTGTTGTAGACAATGTGGGTTGTACCGACACGATGACAAAGACACAATATGTACTTGCATCTAAACCTACTGCTGCATTCAACCACAAAGACACTGCATGTATTAACGAGATGCTATCTTTTGTCAATACAACATCAAATTTCACATCAGCCGCATGGGCATTCGGAGATGGTGGTACATCTACATTATCTAGCCCGCAACATGCGTATGCAACTGTTGGTAGTTATGATGTAAGACTTATTGTTACTGATACACTAGGTTGCAGAGACACTTTACTAAAACCGAAAGCAGTAAACATAACGAAGCCTTATCCATCATTCACAATGACAGATTCTGTAGCTGTTTGTCCTCCGCTTTTAGTTAAGTTCACCAGCACATCTACTAATACCTCTCAGCTTTACTGGAGTATGGGCTTGGGCAACACAGCTACGTCTGCTACACCTTCAGAATACTATACAACCAGGGGCAAATTCAAAGTTGTACTTGTAACTACAGACCCTCATGGCTGTAAAGACTCAGCCATCAGCTATGTACGTATGCTAGGCTACGATGGTGCTTTCGACTATACACCACTTATTGGCTGTAAACCACTTGACGTAAACTTCAATGCGATTATTTCAAACGTTGCAAAACTTGCATGGGACTTTGATGATGGAACAGTTGTAAACTCAACTTCACCAACCATATCGCACCGATATGACAGACCAGGGGCTTATGTACCGCGTGTAATATTTGAAGACGCCAAAGGCTGTAAAAGCCTGAGTAACGGATTGGATACAATCAGGGTAGATGCTGTATTGCCCGGATTCAAGGCAGATGCGCCATGTCAATATTCAAATGTTACATTGATAGATACTTCATACAGCTATTTTTCTGTTATCAATTATTGGAAATGGACTTTTGACGATGGCTCTACACTTGCCGCAAAAAACCCGACACATTTTTACGGCCCTCCGGGTAAATACCCTGTAAAATTGGTTGTAAAAAATAGCAGAGGTTGTATTGATAGCGTTACACAGGATCTGGAGATTTTCCCGTTGCCAAATATCAATGCCGGACCTGATACAACTATTTGCCTTGGCGATACTGCGCAGCTCAATGCTAATGGAGGCATTTCATACATCTGGAATACTACACCATATTTAAGCTGCCTCAATTGTGCATCGCCAATGGCATCGCCAAAAGACTATTTCTCTTTTGTTGTAAAAGGTAGAGACATCAATAATTGTGTAAATAATGATACAGTTGTTGTGAAGATAAAAACAAAAGTAGTAGCTACAGTAGGGCCGGATAAAGACATGTGTCTGAAGGATACTGCGCAACTCTTCGTCAACGGTGGCAGAACATATGTATGGTCACCTGCTAACGGGCTGAATAATCCTACATCACGCACTCCAATAGCATCACCTGGAGCTACTACCAAGTATAAGGTAATAACCTACGAAGGACGATGCATACCGGATACTGATTATGTAAACATCAAAATCTTCCCGCTACCAGACGTAACCGCTAGTGGCGCAGCCACTATCATTGCAGGCAACTCAACTATACTGAATGCAAATGGCAACCTCATAAAACGCTTTGCATGGGAACCTGCCGAAAGCCTTAACTGTAGTGACTGTCCTGACCCTACCGCATCGCCAAAGAAAACAACTGAGTATACCGTAAAAGTATATACAGATTTTGGCTGTGTAGACTCTGACAAAGTAACCATAAAAGTACTCTGCGACGAGAGTCAACTATTTATACCAAATACATTTACCCCTAATGGTGACGGGCAAAACGATGTATTTTATCCTCGTGGCACAGGGCTTGATAAGGTTCGCTCTTTCCGTATATACAATCGCTGGGGCGAGGTAGTATTTGAAAGAACAGGCATGCCATTGAATGACGCTGCATACGCTTGGGATGGTACTTACAAAGGAGCTGTATTATCGCCCGATGTATTTATATATGTTGTAGAAGCTCTTTGTGAAAGCGGAGAGATAATGACAATTAAAGGTGACGTAACACTGATAAGATAGAACTTATGAACAACAGACTGAAGCATATATTATTGGCTTGCATAGCAGCAGTTGGCTTACAACAAGCTACTGCGCAGGACATACATTTTTCACAGTTTTACGAAACCTCAATCCTTCGAAACCCTTCACTGACAGGACTTTTTACAGGAGACTATAAAGTTGGTGTAGTGTACCGCAATCAGTGGAGCAGTATCAGCAAACCATTCCAAACGGCACTGGCAAATGTTGAAGCACGTATACCAATTAATGAAGTAAACGACTACCTCAGCATCGGTGTATTAGGGTATTACGATAGGGCTGGCAGTATCAACCTCAAGACTACATCTGTATATCCTGCTATCAACTACAACAAGTCGTTGGAAGACGGGCACAACTCATACTTATCAGTTGGTTTTACTGCTGGTTATATACAACGCAGCTTCGACCCTACGCGTGCTACGTTCAATAATCAGTATATGAACAACTCGTTCAACCCCTCTAATCCAAGTGGTGAGAACATGGGCAACCCCACCATTAATTATTGGGATATGGGTGCTGGGGTAACATTCAGCAGCTCTGCAAATAGCGAGGAAAATGCACTGAACTACGTAATTGGAGCAGGTGCATATCATATAATGAAGCCTAAAACATCATTCTACAACAGTAGCGATATACGCCTCATGACCCGCTGGAATGGCAACTTTGCCATCAGCAAACAGCTCAATCAACGATTCAGCTTTCAGGCACATATCAATTACAGCAAGCAGGGAGCATATAGTGAAATAATTGGCGGTGGGCTGATAGGATGGCATAAATACGGGCCTAATGATGGCTTGTTGTTCGTATTGTTTGGTGGCGTATTCTATCGATACAATGATGCCATTATCCCTACACTGAAGCTGCGCTTCAAAGACCTTGCATTTACTTGTTCATACGATCTAAACGCTTCAAAACTACGTGCTGCAAGCAACATGCAGGGTGGCTATGAAATAAGTGTGGTGAAGACCGGGCTCATCAATAGTCCTGACAAAGAAAAGAGCCGTACCATCTGTCCGGAATTTTATTAATACATTTTGGTTAAATACCGCTTACTGCCTGTTAAAAGTAAAAGCCCCGCTTGATGCGGGGCTTTTACTTTATATCATCCCTTTCGGGAATAAACGATTAGTTTTTGAACTGAGGAATCATATCCTGAGCCATTTTCACCATCTTAGCTATGCCGTCTTCAGGCAGGTTACCTTTTTTGAAGTCAGCCAGCAACTCAGGCATTTTCAATTCCAGTTCGCGCAGGAATGCTTCTTCGAATGCTTTTACATTCTTAACAGGCACTTCGCGGATCAGGTTGTTTGTACCCAGATAGATGATAGCAACTTGCTTCTCTACGCTATATGGAGAGTATTGGTTTTGTTTCAGGATTTCCACGTTACGGCTACCTTTATCCAGTACTACTTTTGTAGCAGCATCCAGATCACCACCGAATTTAGAGAACGCTTCCATCTCACGATAGAGTGCTTGGTCAAGTTTCAGTGTACCGGCAACTTTTTTCATTGATTTGATCTGCGCACTACCACCCACACGGCTTACAGAGATACCAACGTTGATAGCAGGACGGATACCTGCAAGGAACAGGTTTGATTCCAGGAATATCTGACCATCGGTAATTGAGATTACGTTTGTCGGGATGTAAGCAGATACGTCACCCGCTTGTGTTTCAATGATTGGTAATGCTGTCAGAGAACCACCACCTTTTACCAGATGTTTGATGCTCTCAGGCAAATCGTTCATTGTTTTAGCGATAGCATCGTTATTGATAACTTTCGCAGCACGTTCCAGCAAGCGGCTGTGCAGATAGAATACGTCACCAGGATAAGCTTCGCGGCCCGGAGGACGACGCAACAACAGAGATACCTCGCGGTATGCCACCGCTTGTTTAGACAAATCGTCATAAACAACCAGTGCAGGACGTCCTGTATCACGGAAGAATTCACCTATCGCAGCACCAGCAAACGGAGCGTAGAACTGCAGCGGAGCTGGGTCAGCAGCAGGCGCAGCAACGATAGTTGTATACGCCATAGCACCATTCTCTTCCAGTGTTTTCATAACACCGGCAATAGTAGATGCCTTCTGGCCTATCGCTACATATATACAGTATACAGGCTTGCCTGCATCGTAAAATTCTTTTTGGTTGATGATAGTATCGATACAGATAGCAGTTTTACCTGTCTGACGGTCACCGATTACCAACTCACGCTGACCACGGCCGATAGGAATCATCGCATCGATAGATTTGATACCTGTTTGCAGTGGTTCTTTTACCGGCTCACGGAAGATAACGCCCGGTGCTTTACGCTCGATAGGCATTTCATACAATTCGCCAGTTATAGGGCCTTTACCATCAATTGGTTCGCCCAGTGTGTTTACAACACGGCCTACCATACCCTCACCTACTTTGATTGAGGCAATCTGGCCAGTGCGTTTTACTTGTGCACCTTCTTTAATGCTACCGCTGTCACCCATCAATACCACGCCCACGTTGTCTTCTTCAAGGTTCAGCGCTATCGCTTTTACGCCGTTTTCAAATTCTACCAGCTCACCCTGACGTACGCCATTCAGGCCATACACGCGGGCAATACCGTCACCTACTTGCAGTACGGTACCAACTTCTTCCAGATTGGCAGAAGCGTTGAAGTTTGTTAACTGCTGGCGAAGTATCGCCGATATTTCATCCGGTTTAATCTCAACCATGACTTTTTATTTTATAAATAATAAAAACTGTTTCTCTTGTACTTTTATTAATTGAAGATAGTACTTACGTAGATGTTCTTCTGGAACTGAGTCTTAACATCATTCAGGTCGCGGCGCACGCTTGCGTCTACCAGCTTGTCATCCATTTGCAGAATGAAACCACCAATGATATTAGGATCTACTACTTCTGTCACTTCGATTTCGCCTTTGTGTACAGAAGCCACTACATTCTTAATAATATTTTGCTTTACTGTATCGCTGAGAGGCGTAGCCGTTGTCAGTTTTACAGTTTTGATGTTTTTCATAACCTTGTATTGTGTTATGAAAGCATCAGCTATTTCAGGCAGGTTAGCCTCGCGGCCTTTGCTTACCAGCAGTTTAATGAAGCCTTCTGTCAGGGCACTCATCTTACCACTTAATACAGCAGCAACTACTTCCTGTTTTTTAGCAGCGTTTATAATCGGGCTGCGCAGCATGTTAGTAAACTCGCGGCTTTGTTTGCTTACAGCATCCAACAAGCGGATGTCCTGCAGCGTGCTGTCAACAGCATTCTGTTCTACAGCAAGGTCCAGCAGAGCTTTGGCATAACGTGAAGCGAGACGTGGATTTGGCATATCTGTTCTGTTACTTCAGTTATTAGTTCATTTTAATTTCTTCTGCCAGCATCTGTGCATAATCGTTTTGGCTATCGGCTGTTGCCAATTGCTTACGGATTACTTTTTCAGCTACTTCTACAGCCAGTTTACCGATTTCATTTTTCACTTCGGTAAGCGCGGCCATTTTTTGTTGCTGAATTTGTTGCTGAGCGTCAGCAATCATCTTATCTGCAACAACTTTAGTTTCTTCTTTTGCTTTGTTGATGATGCTGTCCTTCATTTCTTTCGCCTCTTTCAGCATTTGTGCGCTTTGTGCACGTGCTTCCATCATCAGCTTCTCGTTGTCAGCCTGCATCTGGCTCATTTCTTTTTTCACACGCTCAGCAGCTGCTATAGAATCAGCAATACCTGTTTCGCGCTCGTGCAGCGAATTCAGTATTGGTTTCCACGCAAACTTGCGCAGTATGAAGAAAACGATGAGGAACGCAAGCAGCGTCCATACAAATAAACCGAGTTCCGGGGTCAACAAATCCATGTTATCTATTGATTTATGATGCTCTTTATTATCAGGTTTTTTATTTTACAACCCTGTTACCGATGTACCTGAAAACAGTACGGATTGTCAATCAAAATCTAAAATAACTGCACTCGCTGCCCTGTGCGTTGAGTGCAGTTAATTCTTTAAGTACGATTACAGTACTACAGCCAGCAGGCCTGCGATAACGCCGAACAGCGCAACACCCTCAACGAAGGCAGCTGTCAGGATCATGTTCGCACGGATGTCGCCAGCAGCTTCCGGTTGGCGAGAGATAGCTTCTACTGCACCTTTACCGATTTGGCCGATACCAAGACCAGCACCTAATACTGCAATACCTGCGCCGATAGCACCACCAGCGGCAGCTGTACCGTCAATTGCTAACAAAACTGTGTTTAACAGAGACATGTTATTATGGATTTTGATTAAAAAACTAATTAAGCGATTATTTCTTGTTTTGATACGTTGTACTCTTGGCCAGTTTCCGGGTTATGAGCATGATAGTCTTCGTGATGCATATCATGATCATGACCTTCTTCTACTGCCTGTCCTATAAATACAGCTGTCAGGTTGGTGAAGATAAACGCCTGTATAGCAGCCACCAACAGTTCCAGGAAGAACATGAAGATAGTGAACGCCATAGATACAGGTGCAAAACCCCAGCCTGCAACTTTACTCAATCCTGCGAAAATGAATATCATTGAGATAACGCTAAGTATAACGATGTGTCCTGCCAGTATGTTGGCAAAAAGACGTATCATCAGCGCTATCGGCTTAATAAACAGAGAAATAATCTCGATAGGTACCAGTAGGAACTTTACACCCAGAGGTACACCCGGAGGGTTGAACAAGTGGCCCCAGAAATGTTTGTTACCGCTAAATACCATTACCAGGAACGATATAATAGCCAAACAAGCTGTTACCGAGATGTTGCCCGTAAAGTTAGCGCCACCCGGTAGCAGACCCAACAAGTTGTTTATCCATATAAAGAAGAACACCGTCAGCAACAATGGCATGAAGCGCATGTATTTATTACCCAGATTGGGTTTAGCTACCTCGTCACGCACAAAAGTGATAACAGGCTCCAGTGCATTCTGGAAACCGCTAGGCGCTACCATAGCACCGTTCTTTTTATATTTCTTAGCTACATTCAGCATGATAGTCAGTAGCAGTACTACTGATATAATCATAGAAAGAACGTTCTTAGTTATAGAGAAATCAATAATTTTTGCACCATCCTCAGAGATGATTTTTTCTTTCATCTTGCTGTTCGGGTCTATCATATAGCCATTATAGCTTTCATGCCCGTGGTGAAATTTAGATGCAGAGAAGACTTCCAGCCCTTTTTCAGGATGATATATAATAACAGGTAAAGATAAGCTTACCGGATGTTCATTAACATCAAAAAAGTGCCAGTAGTGAGAATCGCCAATGTGGCCAAAGATTACTTCAGAAGCGTTAAAACCCTCCTTTTTTTCTTCGTGGTGTCCTTCATGTGCTGCTTCAGCCACTGCAACAGGGGCTGCCTCATGATTTTCTTCATGTTGCGCATATGTAAAAACAGGTGCGCTCGATAGCGCGAAAGTCAATGCCAGTAAGGAAAATAAACGTCCGGATCTCATTATTCTGCCCTGAAAATTTGCGCAAAGATACGGGTTTATCGTTCAAAAAAAAGGGCGATTTGTTTTTTTATAAAATACGTACGCTTTTCAGGCACAGCTTTACGAGGCTATTTGTTAAAATCGTAAGCTTCAAATGCACGTTTTTCGTCAACTGTACCTCTTTTTATGGCTTCAATGGCTTACAGATATATTATTTCTATATTAATTGTTTCGTTAGCTGCTTGTTATTGTTTGTAAATTTTGTAGCAATCGCCTGAAATTTAATAGTGGTTAAATGTTTTATGTAGTATTTTTGCCGCCTCAACTTTTTATAACAAAAAGATAATTCTATGCAGGAATTTGGTAAAAAGAACCCTTCAGCTAATCTTAGTAACATAGGGCTGAATGTTGCCGTTGCTCACTGGAATCTCTCTCCTGAAGAGCTGACTCAAAAAACAATAGAACTCGGACAAGGCGAACTGAATGATACAGGCGCGCTGTGTGTTAGCACCGGAAAGTTTACGGGACGCTCTCCTAAAGACAAATTCACAGTTAAGGACGCTATCACTGAACACAGTGTAGATTGGGGTGATGTAAATATTGCTTTCTCTCCTGAAGCTTTCAACAAACTGTATGATAAAGTAGTAGCCTACCTCGGTGGTAAAGAAGTATGGGTACGCGATGCTTATGCATGTGCTGATCCGAAATACCGTCTGAACATCCGTGTGGTAAACGAGACGCCTTGGGCTAACCTGTTCTGTAACGACCTGTTCCTGCGCCCTTCTGCACAGGAAATCGAAACACAGACTCCTGACTGGCACATCATTCAGGCTCCCAGCTTCCAGGCAGATCCTGCTGTAGACGGTACACGTCAGGCAAACTTCACTATCGTAAACTTTACACGTAAAGTCATCCTGATAGGTGGTTCTGCTTACACAGGCGAAATGAAGAAAGGTATCTTCGGCGTACTGAACTTTGTACTGCCGCACGATCATAAAGTACTGAGTATGCACTGCTCTGCAAACGAAGGTAAAGATGGCGATGTTGCCCTGTTCTTCGGTCTGAGCGGTACTGGTAAAACTACCCTGTCTGCAGACCCTAACCGCGCACTGATTGGTGACGACGAACACGGCTGGGCAGATGGTTCTGTATTTAACTTTGAAGGCGGTTGCTATGCAAAATGTATAGACCTGAGCGCTGAAAAAGAACCACAGATCTTCAATGCTATCAAGCCAAATGCACTGTTGGAAAACATCAAATTCCATGCAGGCACTAAAACTGTAGATTATGCAGATGGCAGCATTACTGAAAATACACGTGCTGCATATCCGATTTACCACATAGAAAATGCAAAAGAACCATCTTACGGTGGCGACCCTAAAAACATATTCTTCCTTACTTGCGATGCGTTCGGTATTCTACCTCCAATCAGCAAACTGACGAAAGGCCAGGCAATGTACCACTTCATCAGCGGTTACACTGCAAAAGTTGCAGGTACCGAAGTTGGTGTTACAGAACCACAGACTACGTTCTCTGCTTGTTTTGGCCGTGTGTTCCTGCCTTTGCACCCAACTAAATATGCTGAGTTGCTGGGTAAGAAACTGGAAGAGCATAGCGATGTTAACGTATGGCTCATCAACACAGGTTGGAGCGGTGGTGCGTACGGTACAGGTAGCCGTATGAAGCTGAGCTACACACGTGCTATGATTACTGCAGCTATGAATGGTGAACTGAACAATGTTGAATACAAAGCTCACCCAACATTTGGCGTACTGGTACCACAAAGCGTACCGGGTGCACCTGCAGAAATTCTGAACCCACGCGATACATGGGCAGACAAAGAAGCATACGATAAGAAAGCAAACGAACTGGCACAACTGTTCGTGAAAAACTTTGACAAATACGCTTCTCAGGCTAATGAAGAAATCATGGCTGCTGCACCAAAAGTGATGGAGAACGCTTAATTGAGTTTTAACTGCTCTTAATTATAAAACCCCGGCCAGTTGGTCGGGGTTTGTATTTTTTAGTAACTTTAATAACATTTAACAACCTATGAGACTTACATCAATAGCTCTCTTGCTGATAGTAGCAATCTCCTCATGCAAAAAAGACAACCAAAACAGCGTTGTTGATAATACCAATACTACAAAACTACCGGGAATCTTTACAGGCAACTATATAGTCTTCGATAGTGTATACAGATGGTATTCAAATGCCTCAGGCGATACTACGGTAATTACACACTATCCGCTAAACAGACAATTGGCGGTATCTTTCGATACGGCAGCAAATTATATTTTAGCCGGAAAGGATACATTTAGTTACAACAATAAATACCCGGCGTATGCAGGGTATTACAAGTATTTTTCCAACCCCAACGATTGTGATAAAATAATCCTCACCAGCGATTCGGTTTTTATCACCTATTCGCGGTATCTGGGTGGCCACATGTATGAAAGCAGAATACTAACAGGCAACAGAAAATAACCACTATTTAGTAGCTATCAGTTCGTTTATTAATTGGCTGTCACCAACTATCCACACCTTATCTCCATCCTCAAACATGGTACTCGATTCGGGGTTCAGGATTCGTTTGCCATCACGTTCTATACCTACAATCAAGCCATTAGTTTTTTCGCGGATGCCACTGTTTCTGATCGTTTGTCCTAACAGTTCGGAACTTTCATTCAGTGTCAGCTTTTTCAGTACTACTTCTCGGGTTTCCAGCGCAGCAAGGCTTTGCCCGTTTTCCGGTTCTATGTATTTCTTAAATGCTTCCAGTTGCTCATCAGTACCTATCACAAACAACTTATCTCCGGGGTAAAGGCGCTCATACCTACCGGGTGCGGGTATGGTATGAAATTCCCCACGTTTTATCATGGCTATATTCACACCAAAGCGTTCACGTATCTGCATTTCTTCCAGTGTATTACCCGTACACACTGCACCTGCAGGAAAGGTAATGCGTGCAATATGCGCATCCCACGGTGCCAGCTCTCGCAGGCTTGCTTTGGCTTCCTGTAGTTCACGATGATAAAAGTTGAACATAAACCTGTTCTCGAGCCTGATGTAAAATCTATGTATGCGCTTAGAGAATATGGCGGCAAAGCTTACCAAAACTATGGCACCAGTTATCGCAACAATCACAGGGAAGAAGCTGAGCATAAACAGGCTGATGTATACAATAGAAATACCTGCCCTTACCAATCGCAGAAATAGCAACGGCGCTCTGTACCGTCTGTTGCTCCATAGCAATGCTGTAGACTCAGGCGCAACCTTTCGAAGCACCAGCGCCCACAGAAACGGCGACATGGCTGCAAGGCACAATATCGCGGTAATGATATGTACCCACACATCAGACTTCACATAATCAGCTACCCACCATAGCACATAGTTGACAAACAGGAAGATAATACCGATGATAACCAACGAGAATACTATGATGATAACCAAGGTGGCCTGTATCACCTTCCGCCAATCGCTGGCTGTGGTTATAGACTGTGCGCCTGTACTATACCTGTCCATTGCTTTTCTCCATTTTACTGGCAGCAGTTTATCTACCACCTCGTAGGTAGGCCCGGCAAGCTTTATAAGGTATGGTGTAGAAAATGTAGTAACTGCCGATACCGCCACTGCAATCGGGTACAGAAAGCTACTTGTTACACCCAACGTGACGCCCAAGGTTGCAATGATGAAGGAGAATTCACCTATCTGCCCCATGCTCATACCTGCATGTATAGCGCGCTTCAAAGGCTGCCCTGCTATCAGTGCACCTGCTATTACATGCAGCACTTTACCCACAATCAATGTCAATGTTATAATCAGTATCGGCCCTGAATAATCTATCAGCACTTTAGGGTCTATCAGCATCCCCACAGATACAAAGAACACTGCCCCGAATAAATCCTTAACAGGCTGTACGATATGCTCTATTCTTTCTGCCTGTGTTGTTTCTGCCAGTATAGAGCCCATTACAAACGCACCCAATGCAGGCGAAAAACCTGCTTTCGAAGACAGCATTACCATACCCAGACACATACCAATAGACAATACAAGCAGGGTCTCATTATTCAAATGTTTTTGTGCACGACTCAGGAACGAAGGGATAAAAAATATACCTGCAATAAACCATAGTATCAGGAAAAATGCCAGTGTAAGAATGGATGTGAGCATTTGCGTACCTGCAAACTCGCGGCTCACAGCAATGGTAGATAGCAATACCATCAGCACAACGGCCACAAGGTCTTCTATTATCAGCACGCCAAATACCAGCTCTGCAAACTTGCGCCCCTTGAGCCCCATCTCATCAAACGAGCGCAGGATGATGGTAGTAGACGCAATACTCATAATACCACCCAGAAAGATACAATCCATCAAGGGCCAGCCAAGCAGCTTACCCACTACAAAACCAATACCCAACATGGCAGATACTTCTATCAATGCGGTGATGGACGATGTACCACCCACATGCATCAGCTTCTTAAAACTGAATTCTAAACCAAGCGTAAACAACAGAAATATCACACCAATATCTGCCCATACACGTACGTTCTCTATATCCGTTACAGTAGGGAATAGTCTGAAGTTGGGGCTTACCAGCAAGCCTGCCAATATATACCCCAGCACCACGGGTTGCTTTAGCCTTTTAAACAGCAACGTGGTTATACCTGCCACTATCAGTATCAGCGCAAGGTCTTGTATAAGATGTGGTAAATGATTCATGCCTCTTTATAAAAATAGTGCTTCAAAGCCGTAGTTTTTACATTCATCCTGTTAAATGCATAAGGCTTTCAGGTTAAGCTTATTAACCCACACATAAAATTTCAAGACATTTGTAGACAGATGCTTTATTTATAAGAAGCACTCTTCTATTTCTACGTATCTTTAAGGCAAAGAATTATTGTAAGATGCGCACCTATATTTATGCTATTGTTTGTTTTTTGATGTTGTTGGGTTTTAATGCTTCAGCTCAATGCCCTGCAGCTACCCCATCGCTTATTCATATTCAGGCAGATAGTGTAAGTATGGCTTGGGCATTTGCCGGCGCAGGCGTTTATGAATACGCTGTATTGCCCGCAAGCGCAGCAGCACCTACAACGGGCACATCTACATCGCTGGTTGCAGCAGGTGTTGGTGGCCTTACACCGGGCATGGCTTACAAAGCATGGCATCGCACCTACTGCGGCGCCAGCCTCTTTACCCCGTGGACATCACTCAGCTTCTCTACTCCTTGCGGCACACCCGGCACTATAACGGTAACAAACGCAAAAGCAGATAGTGCAGACATCACCTGGACGTCTGTAAGCCCTGGTGCTAATTACGAATATTATGTAGATACACTCAGCACAACACCAACATCAGGCACAGCCATCAACACAAATACTATACGTATAAAAGGATTGAAACCTGCTAAAACGTATTATGCGTTTGCACGTACCAGTTGTGGTGGCACTGTGTATTCTGCATGGGCTATGCAGTCGTTCTTCACACCGTGGTCTGTAAGTATCAATGCTATTGAAAACACAAATGATATCAATATATACCCCAACCCTGCAAAAGATGTATTGTACATACAAAACAATAGTACGCCTTTCCTCATGCTGATTGCAGACATGAGTGGCAAAACTATACTAGCTGCAGAGGTACATACCGGCACAAATAACATCGATATCAGTGCCTTAAGCCGAGGCGTGTATATAATGCGCTATTTGCAAGGTGAAGAAGTGCAGATCAAAAAGCTTTTAAAAGACTGATGAAATTCTGTTATGTTGATTCATAGCTGTTGAGTTCATATAAATCACTTGCCGGAATTTCAATAACTGCACCTGCAGGTGCAGTTATTGGTAACTACGCATTACCTGCCGGTACAACATACTCAACCTTAGCCAACTGAATTCAGGACTCTATTTTGTAAAGTTTGCTTCAGAAAATAAACCTAAAACGTTCAAAATAGAGAAACGTTAACCAGCGTTTAACCAAAGATTACAGGTATTTGTTATCTTTGCAACAGAGATATAGAAGGTAGAGAGGCCAAAAATATTTCAAAACATGAAACAGTATATCTCACTGCTAGCAATAGCAATTGTTACAATCTTTGTTTATTCCTGCAATAAGGGTACGGTTGTTACCTACCCCGACAATATTAATCAGGGCTATAACGACAATGTACTTACCTACGATCAGATAAACGGTACATACCGCATGTACGATAGCATCCATTTTGTAGGTATTGAAGCCTACCAACAGGTAGATAATAAATTCAAACATCCTATCAACAAACTGGAAGATGTCAAAATCTCTATCGAAAATGGTGTGGGCGCATTCAACTTTCGCAATCTGCACTTTGTAGAAAGCAGGGGTGTTATGAGCGAATACATAGCTTTGAACCCAGGGTATGATATAACTAAAATATGGTTCCGTCAGGATAGTATATATGTAAACTATCTGATGCGTGCATACAAGCCCGATAGTGTTATGAGCATTACACTGATGGGTTATAAAGTAAAATAAAAAGAGGCGCAGATTGCGCCTCTTTTTATTAATTGTCTTTCCATCGCCATAACATCAAGCAGGCATATGTTCTGTACGGACTCCATTTAGCAGATAGCTTCAGCATCTTTTCTTTCATAGCTTTTTTATCTGTCATATCTATACCATATAGCTTTGCCATTCCCTGCTGTATACCCAAGTCGTCAACAGCAAACACATCTTCCCTACCTAGGGTAAACATCAGCAGCATCTCTACCGTCCATTTACCCACGCCCTTTATGGGTAGCAGAAAATCCATCACTTCTTCATTGCTCATCTTGTAAAGCTTTTTATCTTCCATACCATGTTCCAGCGCATAGCGGGCGACGTTTTGTACATAAGTCACTTTCGCGTTCGACAGGCCAATTGCCCGCAATGTTTCGTGTGGCATATCTGCTATCTGTTGCGGTGTTGGTTCTTTGCCATCAAACAACAGCAAAAACCGTTTGAATATAACATCTGCTACCTTGGTACTCAGCTGCTGGCTCATGATAGATGCACAAAGGCGCAGGCATATGTTCTTTCGCTTTTTCAGTTCCAGATCGGGGAATGCTGCTACCACCTTCTGCATCTTCTTGTCTTTAGACAAATGTTCGTGATAAGCGGCTTTGGTGATGCTCTTTGTCATAAATGTAATTTAACAAATAATAGTTGTATTTTTGTAGTAGTAAAAAACTGATACTACTGCTAACAAATATCAGTATTCCTATCCATTAGTCGGTAGGCTGTAACCAAAATAGCTGTTACAAAAAATCCGTAACCCCGCCTCCGGCAGGCAGGCGTTTGTAACCATTTTACCTGAAACAACCCATCACATTAAAACAAACAAACATATTAACTAACCGAGCAATAACTTATCTTTGCACCCAATCAAATTTTAATACATTCAGGAAAATGAAGAATACTCCATTTACTCAAAAACACATCGACCTCGGTGCTAAAATGGCCGAATTTGCAGGTTATAACATGCCTATCTCTTATTCTGGCATTAATGAAGAGCACCAGACAGTACGCAACAATGCAGGTGTATTTGATGTAAGCCACATGGGCGAATTCATCCTGAAAGGACCTGATGCATTGGATCTGATTCAGCGTGTTACAACCAACGATGCTTCTAAACTGACAGATGGCAAAGCACAATACTCTTGCCTGCCAAACAATGAAGGCGGTATTGTAGACGACCTGTTGGTATACTGCGTAGAAACCAACAATGTATACATGCTGGTGGTAAATGCATCGAACATAGAAAAAGACTGGAACTGGATAAGCCAGCACAACACGAAAGGTGTTGAAATGCACAACATATCTGACAAAACAGGCCTGTTGGCTGTGCAAGGCCCTAAGGCTGTACAGTACATGCAGACACTTACAGATATGGACATCACCAACCTGAAATACTACACGTTTACTAAAGGCGTATTCGCAGGTATTGAAAATGTACTGATAAGCGCTACAGGCTATACTGGCGCAGGTGGTGTAGAAATATACTTTGAAGACAAAGACAACAATGCAGAAATAATCTGGAACAAAATATTTGAAGCAGGTGCGCCACATGGCATGAAGCCGATAGGCCTTGCCGCACGCGATACACTACGCCTTGAAATGGGCTTCTGTCTGTATGGCAACGATATCGACGATACTACGTCTCCGCTGGAAGCCGGCTTGGGTTGGATAACTAAATTCACGAAAGACTTTACTTCTCGCAGCATATTCGAAGCACAGAAAGCTGAAGGCCTGAAACGCAAACTGGTAGGTATAGAAATGATAGACAAGGGTATACCTCGTCATCACTACAAAGTGCAGGATGCCCATGGCAACGAGATAGGCTTTGTTACATCAGGCACACAGGCTCCAAGCCTAGGCAAAGCTATAGGGATGGCTTATGTAACTAAAGAGAACGCAGCAGAAGGCACAGAAGTATTTGTAGCTGTACGCGACAAAGCACTGAAAGCTAAAGTGGTAAAAATACCATTTGCATAAGGTTTGTAATACTATTGTAATATAATTGGAGTGCCGCAATATATTGCGGCACTCTTTCATTATAGTATTGTACCTAACCACAACCCGATGCTCTCCCGCCTATCCTACATTATCTGTACGTTCGTACTTATATACGGATGCTTGTTCTTTTACCCTAAATGGAATATGGATAAAGGAGAAGCCGTTATTGCATGGGACGTCAGCGGCTATTACTGGTATATACCATCTGTCTTCATTTACAAAGACCTCAAAAATCAATCGTTCGCAGACAGTATTCTTAAGAAATACCAACCTACACCTGATCCGCAACAATTTACACCCAATAAAAGTGGAGATGGCACAGTACTAAGCTATTCATCTGGCATGGCATTTATGTACATGCCACTATTTATTGCAGCGCATATTGCAGCACCTATGCTTGGCTATCCTGCCGATGGCTTTTCACTGCCATATCAGGTTGTACTGCAGGTAGGCAGTATGCTAATAGGCTTGCTGGGGTTGTGGTACTACCGGCGTTTTTTGCTATACTATTTCGAGGATAAAGTTGTAGCCCTGCTTTTGTTACTGATGGCACTTGGCACTAACTATCTCAATTATACAGCTATAGATAGCCCGCAAACACACAACTGGCTATTTGTCATCTATGTTTTGCTATTGCTCAATACACGCAGGTTTTATCAAACACCATCTTATAAGTATGCCTTCAGGATTGGCGCACTATGCGGCATTGCTATATTAATACGCCCTTCAGAAATGACATCCGTTTTGTTACCATTACTATGGGGACTTAATAGTTTTTCATTAACGGACATCAGAAAACATTTTAAGTTTTTAAATCAGCACTTATCTCGTATTGCATTATCAATAGTTGTAGTGCTTGCTATTGGCAGCATACAATTGATGTACTGGAAGTATAGTTCAGGGCATTGGCTATTTTACAGCTATCAAGGCAAGGGTCAATCTTTTAGTTTCACGCATCCGCATACGTACAAATACCTTTTCAGCTACCAGAGTGGCTGGTTTATATATAACCCATTAGTAATGCTGGCCTGGGTAGGGTTTATACCATTCCTGAAAAAGGGGCAAAACCGTGTAGCAATAAGCATCTTCATGCTTGCTACACTCTACATTGTGAGTGCATGGGATATCTGGTGGTACAGCGGTATAGGGGGTAGAGCAATGGTACAAAGTTATCCGTTACTTTTCATACCATTCGGGCATTTGCTTACAGAGGCTTTCAATAGAAAGTGGATGCTGGCAGTATTAACACCTGTGATGCTCATATTTGCATATGTAAGCTTATGGACTACTATACAAGCCCACAGAGGCACAGGCCTTTTTGATAGCGAAACTATGAGTAAAGCCTACTATTGGCATGTAGTGGGCCGCTGGCATATTGCTAACGAGGAAGAAATTGAGAAACTGAAAGATACAGAACACATTTTTACAGGTACATTAAATGATAAAAAACTGGAGTACAGTAGCAATTATGAAAACGATACCACCATCCTTCAAATGCCACTACCAGCAATAGAAGGCAGCAAGTCAGCCTATGTGAAAGAGGGTGTAGAGTTTAGCAGAACTGTATGCTTCCCGTTACAGACCAATAAAAAATGGTTGCGTGTGCAGGCAATGGCAAAATGTACAATTAAAGAATGGACTGTATGGAAGATGCCGCAATTTTCCATCAGGTTGTTCAATGCTAAGGGAAGCATTATCGAAACGAGCATGATACGACTGCACAGGCATCTTACTGACAATGCACAGAAACTTATTCATTTTGATATACAGGTACCTGATGGCACAGACCATGCAGAAGTATATTTGTGGAATCCCGGGAGTGATAAGCTGTTGATGATAGACAACCTTCAAGTATGGTCTTTTAATGAATAAGTTGCCGCACTTCTAAAAGCCGTAAGTTTTTCATTTCTTTGCAAGCGAAATAGCCCCATTAATATTAACATTAGGTATATGCTTCCAAAATACAACAGAATACTGCTGAAACTTTCCGGTGAATCTTTAATGGGCGACCGCAGTTTCGGCCTCGACCCTAAAATGCTGGAACAGTATTCTGCAGATATTAAAACCATTACAGACCTCGGTGTGCAGGTAGCAGTTGTAATTGGTGGTGGCAATATATACCGTGGTATGAACGAAGCTGAAACAGGTATAGAACGCGCACAGGGCGACTATATGGGCATGCTGGCAACTGTTATCAATGGTATGGCATTGCAATCTGCACTGGAGAAAACAGGTGTTAAAACACGCTTGCTGACGGCTATTAAAATGGAACAGGTTGCAGAACCTTACATTCGTCGCCGCGCTATACGCCACCTGGAAAAAGGCCGTGTGGTAATATTTGGCGCAGGTACAGGTAACCCTTACTTTACTACAGATACTGCAGGCTCGCTGAGGGCTGTAGAAATAAATGCAGATGTGATACTGAAAGGTACGCGCGTAGATGGTATCTATACTGCAGACCCTGAAAAAGACCCTACTGCAACAAGGTATGAGAAACTCTCTTTCTCAGAAGTCATCAGCCAGAACCTGAAAGTAATGGATATGACTGCCTTCACACTTTGTCAGGAAAACAAGTTGCCTATCATTGTGTTTGATATGAACACGACAGGCAACCTGCAAAAAGTAGTTGAGGGTAAAAACATCGGTACACTGGTTAGCTAATCAGCGTACACGTTTGCGCTTGTTGCGCTCATAATCTTCAAATATAAACTGTCCCAACCCATCGAGCGATGAATAAAAGGCTTTGCCATTATTCACCTCTGTAAACTCGCGTACAAAAGATTGCAGGTACGGGTCGTTAGTAATCATGAATGTTATTACAGGTATCTTCAGCCTGCGTAGCTGCCCTGCCAAGTTCAGCGTGCGGTTCAGTATTTTGGTATCTATACCAAAGCTGTTTTTGTAGTACTTATTACTAACTTTCAGGCAGGTAGGTTTGCCATCGGTTATCATAAATATCTGCTTATTGGGGTTCTTGCGCCTGCGCAGTATATCCATAGACAACTCTAGTCCTGCAACGGTATTGGTATGGTATGGCCCCACTTGCAAATAAGGCAAGTCTTTCATTTCTATCTGCCATGCATCGTTACCAAATACTACTATGTCCAGCGTGTCTTTAGGGTAGCGTGTTGTTATCAGCTCACTTAATGCCATAGCCACGCGCTTGGCAGGTGTTATACGGTCTTCACCATATAGTATCATAGAGTGAGAGATATCTATCATCAACACAGTAGATGTCTGCGTCTTAAAATCCATCTCATGGATTTCAAGATCATCCTGCTGCATCTTAAAGCTATCCACACCATGGTTCACAAAAGAGTTGCGAAGGCTTCCCGTAAAGTCTATCGCCTCCAGTGCGTCACCAAATTCATAAGGCCTTGTTTCAGGGTTCAGTTCATCGCCCTGCCCGCTTCTGAAAGTGCGATGATTGCCCTGTTTTGTTTTCTTCAGTTTGCCGAATATCTCATCCAGCGAGCGTTTGCGAATGGTCTGTTCCGACTTAGCTGTTATCTTATAAGCACCATCACTTTCATTCTCTTGCAGATAGCCCTGCTCTTTCAGCTCATCTATAAAATCGCCAATGCTATAGTTTTTATTCGTCAGCCCGTACTTTCTGTCAAGCTGTGTTAGCCAGTCCAGCGCCTCAGTAGCATCGCCACTGGTATATTGCAACAGCTCCATAAACAGGTCAAACAGTTTCTGAAACGGCGACCTGTTATCTTCCTCCCTGAATTGCGTAAATACAAATCCTTTCATCCTGACATGAAGTTACAGCCTTTAAAGCTTCTGCTGCTAATTGCATTTATCGATACAAACATTGATACAGTGCATTTTGAACAATCAGCAACCAATACTGTTGTTGTTGCATGTTTGTCTTTAAGCTGGAACGTAAACAACTCATCAGGTGCGATATAGATACCCTCTGGGCATTCTTCGCAGATGCACGCAATCTGTCTGCCATCACACCTTCTTATATGAACTTTGTAATAACCTGCGATATACCGAAAGGTGATGTGTACGCAGGGCAGGTCATTACCTACAAAGTTTCTCCGCTGCTGGGTATACCGCTCAATTGGATGACGGAAATAACCCATGTGGAACGCAATAAGCGCTTTGTAGACGAGCAGCGTGTAGGCCCATACAAAATGTGGCACCACCAGCACTTGTTCGAGGAAACAGACAAAGGCATTATGATGACCGATCTTGTGCACTATCGCCTGCCATTGGGTATTCTTGGCAATATTGCGCACACACTCTTCGTAAAGAAACAATTACGAGATATATTTGACTATCGGTACCAACAGATAGAAAAGCACTTCAATAAATAAACTTTTTTATACTGTTATTGTTTTAAAAGCAAAATCTGGTACTGTGGATACTGCAGAAATGAATAGGTTCAGCATTAAGGACATTGAAAACCTCACCGGTATCAAGGCGCATACTATACGCATCTGGGAGCAACGCTATGGCATATTGCAACCCAAGCGTACACCTACAAATATACGCTACTACGATGCGCTGGACCTGAAAACGGCCCTACGCATATCGCTCCTCAACAATTACGGCTACAAGATTTCCCGTATTCATGAAATGAGTGATGAGGAGATGAACTCGCTCATCCAGAAGATAAACGATAAGGACTTCAAACTACAGGTGCTTGTCAACGAACTGCTGGAAGCTACACTGGCTATGGATATAGACAGGTTTGAAAAGCTGGTGAATGAATACCTGCGTAAGTATGGTATTGAACAAACCATAGAACAGCTTGTGTTCAATTTTCTGGAAAAAATAGGCCTGATGTGGATGACCGACAGGCTCTTCCCTGCACAGGAGCACATGGTGAGCAATGTGGTGTATCGCAAACTGGCATTGGCTATAGAAGGTTTACCACCCAAAGAAGCAGATGCAGGCCCATCTGTACTATTATTTTTGCCAGAAGGCGAAATACATGATATAGGTCTGATGTATGTAAACTACCTGCTACGTAAATACGGTAAGAACCCGATATATCTGGGCGCTAATTCACCTATTAAAGACGTGAAGATGGTGGTGGAGGCGAAGCATCCCGACTATCTTTATGTACACCTTACGTCTGTAGCATCAGACTTTGATGTAAACAAATACATGCAAAAACTGCATAACACCTTCCCTGACAGTAAAATTCTGGTATCAGGTAGTTTGTTGAATGTAACCAAGCAAATACCTGTGAAGAATGTGCAGTTTATGTATACTTTACAACAAGTAAGAGACATTCTTATAACACTTAATTAAAATATCTAACTAATTCTGTAACAGGCTGAAATTAATTTTCAGCCTATTTTCTTTATACTAGTCTGATTTTCAATGGATTCTGTTTTGTTTAAGAAAACACCATGAAAGGATAAACAAAATCTATTTCGTTGGAATGTGTTCGTGTTTAACTTCGTACACGTAAAAGTTAAACAATATGACAACGGCAGACTTTAATTCGATGGTAGTACGTCATAGCGACTTTTTAAGACCTTATGCAGTATCGCTGACGCACGACAATGAAGATGCAAAAGATTTGTTTCAGGAAACTATGATGCGCGCATTGCTCAACAGAGAGAAATACCAGTTTGGTACCAACCTGAAAGCTTGGTTATATACCATTATGCGCAACATCTTCATCAACAATTACAGGAGGAACAAAAAATTCACCAAAGTTGCAGGTGATGCACCGTCTGAAAACGTAATGTACAATGCAGACAGAACTGCATACAATGAAGGATGGCACAACGTAAGGCTTAGCGAAGTGAAGAAAGCAGTGGACGACCTGCCACAGGTATTCCGTCTTTCTTTCGAGCTGCACTATACCGGATATAAGTATCAGGAGATTGCAGATCTGCTGAACGAACCATTGGGTACTATCAAAAGCCGCATACATTTTGCCCGCAAAATGTTAATGTCAAAATTAGACAGGTAATATTTCTTAAATTTAATCGGTACCCTGTATTGGAAAAAGTAATAGTAATAGGAAGTGGTTTTGCCGGTTTATCTGCCGCATGTTTTCTGGCCCAGCAGGGTGCAGATGTAACGGTTGTGGAGAAAAACGAGCAAGCAGGTGGCAGGGCAAGGGTATTCAGAAAGGATGGCTTCCTGTTCGATATGGGCCCAAGCTGGTACTGGATGCCCGACATATTCGAACGCTTTTTCAATCAGTTTGGTAAATCTGCCAAAGACTATTACACACTCAAAAGACTCGACCCTTCGTACCGTGTTTTCTGGGAAGATGAGGTAGCTGATATTCCTGCCAACTTCACAGAACTGCAGGCATTTTTCGAAGCCAAAGAACAAGGTGCAGGGCAAAAGTTGGAAGCGTTTATGAAAGAGGCTGCTTACAAATACGATGTAGGCATTAATAAGTTTGTACACAAACCGGGCTTATCTATATTCGAATTCATGAACTGGGATGTATTGAGCTCCCTGTTCAAGATAGATATGTTTACCTCTATGCACAGTCATGTGCGTAGTTTCTTTAAACACCCCAAGCTGCTGCAATTGGCAGAGTTTCCGATACTCTTCTTGGGCGCGTTGCCGCAAAACACGCCTGCGCTCTACAGCCTGATGAACTATGCCGATATGAAACTGGGTACATGGTACCCTGATGGTGGCATGGGCAAGATTGTAGAAGGCATGTATGAACTGGCAAAGAGTCTGGGTGTACAATTCAGATTCAACGAACCGGTACTTAAAATAAACGCATGGGGCACTGAAGCCACAGGCGTTACTACAGACTATGGCGTGTACCGCAGCGATGCAGTGGTTGTAGCCTGCGATTACCATCATGCAGATAGCGAACTGTTGCCTGATGAGTTTAAGAACTATACTGCAGACTATTGGGATAAGCGCAGCATGGCACCATCTTGCCTGCTATACTATTTGGGTGTAAACAAAAAAGTAGATGGTCTACTGCACCACAATCTGTTTTTTGATGCACCGTTTGAAAAACACGCGGCAGATTTGTACACCACACCAAAGTGGCCTGAAAATCCACTTATGTATGTTTGCTGCCCTTCTAAGACAGATGCTACGGTAGCACCCGAGGATAGCGAAAACCTCTTTGTGCTGATACCTGTAGCGCCGGGCATGGAAGACAATGAAAACATCAAAGAGCATTATTATAAAATCATCATGCGCAGGCTTGAAAAAAGGCTGGACACCAATATACAGGATGCGGTAGTATACAAACGTTGCTATGCACACAACGATTTTGTGGCAGACTACAACGCATTCAAAGGCAATGCATACGGGCTTGCCAATACACTGACGCAAACGGCCATCTTGAAGCCGTCTATCAAAAACAAGAAACTCATTAATCTGTACTATACCGGGCAGCTTACAGTGCCCGGGCCGGGTGTTCCGCCATCACTTATTTCGGGCGAAGTGGTGGCCAACCAATTATTGCAACAACTAAAACTAAAAACTACCTGACTATGATATCACTGTTCCATCAAGTGTGCCATGAGTGTAGTGAGGCTGTAACGAAGCGATACAGTACTTCGTTTTCCAGTGCTATCAAACTGCTGCATAAAGATTTGCGTGCACCTATATTCGATATATATGGCTTTGTGCGCTTTGCAGATGAGATTGTAGATACTTTTCATGATTACGATAAAGAAACACTGCTGAATGATTTTGAAGCAGAAACATGGAAGGCTATCAAAACAGGTATCAGCCTCAATCCTATCCTGCATAGCTTTCAGCATGTGGTACGCAAATACAATATACCGCACGAGCTCATAGTTGCCTTCCTGCACAGTATGCGCCTGGATTTGAACAAGACAGACTATAAAACCGTACACGAACTGAATGAATATGTATATGGTTCTGCAGAGGTAGTGGGTCTGATGTGCCTGTGTGTTTTCTGCGAAGGAGATATGAAGCAATATGAAGCATTGAAAGGAGAAGCAAGAAGCCTTGGCGCTGCATTTCAGAAGATAAACTTCCTGCGCGATATACAGGCTGATTATAACAACCTGAATCGCACCTACTTCCCTGACTTCGATTTCTATCGCTTCGACCAGCATACAAAACAGCGCATCGAAGAAGATATTGAAAAAGACTTTGCCGCTGCATTAGAAGGCATCCGCAAACTACCGTGGAAAGCACGCTCTGGCGTCTATACCGCATACAGATACTACTATGCACTGTTTGAAAAAATAAAGAGTATGCAACCCGCGCGCGTATTGCAGCAGCGTGTTCGTGTACCCGATTATCAAAAAGCATTCATCATCTTTTCGGCGAGCCTCAACAATCGCCTGAATATGATATAAAAACTGAGGAGTATGTTGTACGATAAAAACAACGTGATAGTTGTAAACGAGAAAGACGAATGGTTGGGTTCAATGGAGAAACTGTTGGCTCATAAAGAAGGTGTACTACACAGAGCGTTTTCGGTATTCGTAATGAATGATAAAAACGAATTGTTGTTGCAACAACGTGCAGAGGGCAAATACCACTCAGGCGGATTGTGGAGCAATACTTGTTGCTCTCACCCTGCACCCGGCGAAAGTACTACAGCAGCAGCACACAGAAGGCTGCAGGAAGAAATGGGCTTTGATTGCGACATCGAAAAAATATTTGAACTCCGTTATAAATCGGACGTAGGAAACGGGCTGATAGAAAACGAGTACGACCACATTTACATAGGCTACCACAATGGCGCTGCAAAGCTGAACAGCAGCGAAGCAAAAGATGCAAAGTTTGTAGGCTTAGAAGAATTGATGAGCTGGATGAAGAAAGAGCCACAAGCATTTACTGCATGGTTTCATCTTGCAATGCCAAGGTTTATAGACTACCTTACACAACAAGAAAAAGCTGCCTGATATTTTGAGTACACCTTCCAAGAAAGCCATCATCATAGGTTCGGGGATAGCAGGGCTTGCAAGTGCTGCAAGGCTGGCATCAAGAGGCTATGATGTACATGTATTTGAGAAAAATGATTTCTTCGGGGGCAAGCTGGCACTACATGTGCAGGATGGCTATGCCTTCGATATGGGTCCTTCTATCTTTACACAACCTTTTGTACTGGAAGACCTCTTTCATTTCTGTGGCAAAAAATTCAGCGATTATTTTCGCTATAAGAATCTTAGTGTCAACACACACAATTTCTTTAACGACGGCACTGTAATACATGCATACAAAGGCAAAGAAAAGTTTGTAGCAGAGATACGTGAGCAATTGCAGATAGATACATCGCGCCTTGAAAGCTATCTGCTGGAAGCGGAGCGTATGTATAATGATATAGGCAAGATATTTCTTGACGAGCATATACACGACCTGCAAACATGGACTACAGCACGCATACCCAAAGCATTGAAATCGCTGAAGTGGCAATACCTGCTGAAGTCTATGCACGACTATCATGAGCAAAAGCTGCAACATCCCAAACTGGTGCAAATGTTCGACAGGTTTGCAACTTACAATGGCTCTAATCCGTTTGAAGCACCTGCCATGCTAAGCATGATAGCGCACCTGGAAATGAACGATGGCGCTTATTACCCCGAAGGCGGTATGATAAGCATACCCAATGCTGCATACAAACTATGCAACGACTTGGGCGTGCAGTTTCATTTCAACAGCAAAGTAGAACGCATCATACTGGAAGGCAACAAAGCAACTGGCATCGTTACAAACGGCAAAGAGCATCGTGCTGATATTGTAGTAACAAACAGCGATGTATTTTATAGTTATAACGACTTGCTGCAAGACAAAGAAAAAGGCAGCATCATCGGTAAGATGGAACGTAGTACCAGTGCCATGATATTCTACTGGGGTATTAACAAAGAATACAAGCAACTGAACCTGCACAACCTTTTCTTTTCAGACAATTATAAAGAAGAGTTTGACTATACTTGCAAGCTAAAAAAGCCTTATCACGATCCTACGATTTACATCAATATTACATCAAAAATGGAACCGCAGCATGCACCTGCGGGTTGCGAAAATTGGTTTGTATTTGTAAACAAACCTGCCATCATAGAAGCTAACGAAAAGGATGTAACTGCTGAAATCAAGAAACAAACCATTGCGAAACTTAGCCGTATGCTGGGAGAAGATATTACAACACATATAGCTACTGAGCATACACTCACGCCAACATCTATACAAAGCCGTACCAATAGTTATCTGGGGGCATTATATGGTACAGCGTCTAACAATAAGATGGCTGCTTTCAAGCGACATAGCAATGTATCATCGCAGTACAAGGGATTGTACTTTGCAGGTGGTAGTGTACACCCCGGCGGTGGCATACCACTGTGTTTGCGCTCTGCAAAGCTTGCAGTAGATAAGATTCTTACAGCTTAGTTTTCGTAACAACCAATATCAGGCGACAAAGGATCTCTGGTTTTACCATCCAAATCGCTTATTACAGCGGGCGTTAATGGCAACCCCTTTGCTATGGCAGGTGAGCCTGATTTGAGCCTGAAATTGAATGTCTGATAATTCTCGAATTGCGGATCCTGATTCAGTATACAATTAGTCACTACAGCATCAGACGACAATGCTTCTGCATTTTTCACCAAACAATTATTCAGACTTACATTGAATGTATTATTACCACGCTTTTTAATGAAACATTCATTTTCCAAAGACCCCCAGATGATGCAATTATCTAATTGAGCAATCAGATCGCCCGATACATAGCTTACGTTATCAATATCCCTGTAGTTTATCAATGCCAATACAGGATTGTCTATGTGGCTTATTTTATTGCTGCTGTAGGTTATCAAATCGCAATGGCGCAGATAATACGCACCTCCCTCAAACGTAGCCAGCGCTTGTGCACCACATGCGTTTATCAAACAATTCTCTGCTACCAATGTACTGCCAAATGCAAGTATGCCATAGCCTATAGAATTCTCTACAATACAATTGCGCATTGTCAGCATTGCTTTGGCATCATTAATCGTATCCTGATTCAACTGAATAGCTGCGGGAGAAAACACACCGTTACCTATTTTAGTACTGTTGCCACAATTGCGCAGTATCACATAGTTCATCAGGTTATCGTGACTTGTTTTATTGAAGTACAAACCACCCCATTCACCGGGATAACCTACGTTGCCAAAATATTTTCTGTCGAGCCTGTCTCCCTGAAATATGATACTGTCTTTCTTGGTACCTACCGCATTCAGCGTTCCCCATATCAGCAATCGGCTGTCTGCATGTACATATATTCTGCAACCTGCAGGTATTGTCAGCGTTTCCCCTGCGTCAATCAGTGCATTGTTGATGATAACATATGGCTTATCTGTTTTCCATATCTGTGTCTTCATCACACTATCGCGTATGTAGTAAGCATTCTGTCCGTATGCCATAAACGGAATAGAAAACTCTTTACCATTCATCGTAGCCGTCAGCTTATCTTCCACTACAAAAGGCGTGTTAGCATTTGTTGGATCTATGTTTACCGTTGCAAAAACATACATACTGTCTTTTGCTGCCAGCTCTACGTTCGATACATCATTGCCCGGTATACCATTAACGTTCAACTTAAAGTATGATGCACCACCCGATTGTAACCTGATATTGCTGATGTTTACTTTCTGGTCTTGCGGATTGTAAATCTTTACCTGCGCAGTATAGCTGCCCATGGTTGTAAATACGGTATCAAAGTTGAGTGTATCAACAGAAAACCTCAACTCACCACCTGCATTCAGGAACTTTTCTTTTTTGCACGATGTATTAAAAACAGTCATCAATGCTATAAAAAACAAAATGATGCCGCTTGTATATCTATTCATCTGGTATTATCAGGATTTGCTAAATCTATAAACGTAAATATCCATCATTTATTTTAAACATTCAGCTTTGCTTTGCCGCATCCAGCCATTACTTTTGCCCTTTGTATGGCATGTATCACGTTGTTATCAGACTTTGGCCTGCAAGATGCCGCTGTGGCATCTGTTAAAGGCTTGCTGTATCAACATGCCTCTGCACTGCCTGTGTTCGATATATCGCACATGGCAGAGCCCTACCATATGCAGCAGGCAAGCTACCTGCTCAAAATGGCCTATGGCAATTTCCCTAAAGGCAGCTTTCATATAGTGTTGTGCGATGTGTATCATGTAGCCAAGCCTACTATGGTATTGTGCATGAAAGACGGGCACTATTTCCTGACACCTGATAATGGCATTGTACCGCTTGCCTTCTTTAATAAATACGATGCTGCATGGCGCTGCTACGATATGGCAGAAGGGCAGAATATTAATGACTGGGTGAAGCATGCTACAGACATCATCAGGCGCGTTAGCGAGGCTACAGACATCAATGCACTTGGCTACGAACAGCATACCATGAGCAACAAACTGGTGCATTGGCAACCAACACTTGTTGGCAATACACTAGAATGCCACGTAATGCATATTGACAGGTTTGAAAATATAATTGTAAACCTTACTAAAGAAACATTTGAAAACAGCAGGCGTGGTCGCAATTTCCGCATACAGTTTGCACGCCACACTGTTACAGAAATAAGTAATGGCTATGCAGATGTGCGGATGGATGATATCCTTTGCTGGTTCAATAGCACAGGACATTTAGAGATTGCCATCAATCGCGGCAAGGCTGCCAGTATGCTGGGGCTGAAGCTGGATAAAGAAAAACACCTGCTATACACAACTATTAAAATAGATTTTGAATGATAGTACGCATTGTACAAATGACATTTGAACCAGGCAGTGTTGGTGATTTTCTTGCATTGTTTGAAGAGCGTAAACAACTGATTCGCCACTTTGAAGGGTGTAAACATCTGGAACTATGGCAAGACGCACATGCATCTAACGTATTCTTCACTTACAGCATGTGGGATAGCGAGGAACACCTGAATCATTACAGGTTTTCGGAACTATTTAAAGATACTTGGGCACGTACCAAAGCACTGTTTGCAGATAAGCCACAGGCATGGAGTGTAAACCAACGAATGATAATAGAATAAGAAACGGGGCTTACGAGCCCCGTTTTCTTTTACATATTGTTGATGATTGTTTGCTGAATTAGTTTGAACTGTTCTTCGTTCAGTTTCAGTTTATCGCGGGTAAAGTTCAAATCATCTGCATTGTTGATAGGCACTAGGTGCATATGTGCATGCGGCACTTCCAGCCCTATCACACTGATACCACATCTGTTGCAATCAAACGATTTCTCAATAGCCTTAGCAATAGGTTTGGCAAACAGCAACCATTTTGCAAGGTATTCATCGCTGACATCAAAAACCTTGTCTGTTTCTACTTTGGGCACTACCAATACATGCCCTTCAGCCATCGGGAAGATGTCCAGAAATGCAAAGAACATATCATCTTCCGCTATCTTGTAAGATGGTATTTCGCCTGCTATTATCTTGCTGAATATGGTAGCCATTATGCAGAGATGCTTTCTACTTTAAATTTCATTACACCATTGGGTACAGATATTTCTGCAACCTCACCTACTTTTTTGCCAAGCAGGCCTTTGCCAATTGGCGAAGTGATAGATATTTTACCGGCTTTAAGGTCTGCTTCTGTTTCAGATACCAGTTGATATTCAACTACTTTTTTGGTGCCCATATTTGTAAGCTTTACACGGCTAAGGATAGACACCTTGCTCATGTCAAGATCTTTGGCATCAATAATCCTTGCAGTAGCAATTGCATTCTCCAGTTGCGCAATTTTAGCTTCATGATAGCCTTGTGCTTCTTTTGCGGCATCATACTCAGCATTTTCCTTTAAGTCGCCTTTTTCGCGTGCTTCTGAAATAGCACGTGCTATTTCAGCACGTCCTGAAGTCTTCAGTTGTGTCAGTTCTTCCCTCATCTGTTCCAAAGTCTCTTTGGTAACATAATTTACTCCTGCCATGCGCTGTAAACTTTACATTATTAATTGAAATCAGAAAAAAATACAACGCTTCTGTTTTTAGCAGAAGCGTTGTGTATTCAAAAATAAGGAATTTTAGATTAACGGATGAAACGCAGTGAAAATACGTGTACACCTGTTGCCGGACGCTGAGTCGGGCGGAATGAATAATCTATAGCCAAAGTTGGGCCAGTTTCACCAATACGTGTTTGCACAGTAGCACCGGCACTGATACCTGTATACATTGTAGTACTATTAGCAGTACCTATGTTTTTTTCGTAGCGGTAAGCACCACGCAACATAAACATCTCTTTGTACGAATATTCAACGCCTAAGCCAAGAAAATCGTTATTGAAAGAGTTTGATGTGAAGTTTGCCATCGGTGTCACTCTGTGTTTGGGCATTGCAGCAGTAGCATCTGTAGCTTGCGCATCTGTAGTTGGCTGATTTGTTTCATCCAGATAGAAATCATAAGCAACGCCAAAGTTCAGATATGTAGGCATTTCAAACTTCTCTGCAGGCACCAAAGTATTCATAGAATACTCACCCTGTGCTGCTATATTTTCTGTACTGAAACCACTACCTGCAAAACGCATGTTAGTACCAATATTACGCAACGTAATACCAAAGTGGAAATTATCTCTTTTACCTGTTACATACTGTATGCCGGCTTCGAATGCCAAACCACTGGCTTTAACGTTCGATATTTGCTCTGAAACGAATGTAGCGCCTACGCCTGCATGTATTGTCTTAGAAAAAGACTTAGCATAGCCCACTTGCATGTTGAATAACTGTGGCTTGTATACACCCGATGTGCCGGTTGGGTTGTTATAATCTGTGATTGTAATTTCACCCATGCTCAGCGCCATAATATTAACACCAAGTGTGCCTGAATTTTTACCCATTTTTTGAGCAAAACCAAGATTATTAACACCTATGTTGCTGCCCCTCAAAAAAAGGCTGTAAGAAGCACCAAGTTCAGTTTTATTTACGAAAGCAAGACCTGCAATGTTAGTTTTCATTGCATCAACACCTCTTACTTGTGCAGTATTCATACCGAATACACCCGTGCTTTGCCCCCAAGGGTTTATAAGCAGTTCAGAAGCACCTGCCTGACCAGTACGATCTTTGTTACCTGCTAACACCTGCGTAGTAGTACCCAATGCGATGGCTGCAACAAGAACTCCAGTAGATATTTTTTTCATAAGAATCTTATGTTATTTAAAATTGTGGGCCGGCCGCAACCGGCCCTTAATTATATTCTATTAATAGCTGATAATATCTATCGGACGCATAGCACCGAACCATTTAACAACTGTTTCGCCTATACCTTCTGCATTGATGTGGAACAAGTACATACCGCTAGCTATTGGCAAGCCCTTAGCATTTCTGATATCCCAGTCAACATACGATACGTTAGGATTATCTTTTTCAAGTCTGCGTATCAGGGAACCATCCAGAGAATAGATGCTGATTGTAGCGCGTTTTGGTAAATTAATTATCCTTACACGAGTATCTAACCTGTTATTCTCAAAACCAGAGTATGCGTAGTACGGGTTAGGAACTGCCATGATTTTCTTCAGAAGTGCATCACGCTGATCATTAGATTGCTGGTTCAATGGAGTTGGAGCCAGATCGTTAGTATTGAAGCTATACAAAGGAGCATCAGCATTTCTTGCAGCACCACTTTGCAATGCAGATCTGTATTTTGCATACGGACGATCTACCCTGAACCTGATACGTACATTATTTGGTATCAAACCATCTTTAATCGATTTGTATTGATAACCTTCATTCAACAGTGGCAAACCAACCCATTGTATAGTTTTCAATGCAGCGTTTTGCTGGATTGTTGATTGAGCAACTTGTTGTCTGAACCAAGTACAAGAGTCATAACGGGTATTCATTACATAGATATAATGTTTACCACCATTGATAACACTACCAAATGAAGATATGTTATCGCTTGTTGGATTCCAGATCATATCTGTACCACCATATTGCTTTAACCATGAGTCTTCACCGAATGCAATGTTCAGACGTTCGCCTGTTTCAATGTTGATTGCGTAACCAGGGAACCAAGACATACCAGTATCACCAGCAACGGTAGAATATGTAGGACGACCATTATCATCAACATCCAGATTCCAGCTCTTATGGCTTCTGATAGAGAATTTAGCAACTTTACCTTCAGAAAGTGCAGATGCGTCTTGCAATTCCAATACAGCACACCTTGTCCACTTAGACTTGTCAGATGTCAGTACTATGTCTACACTTGGCAGGTTATATATAGCTGATGCAGTACCTTTTTTGATAACACCGAAGCCACAAGCGTATCTGTCTTCATCTGAAGCCAAACCATATGGAGCCCATGTACCTTTGTGAAGCGGACTTAGCGGGAACAGATTTTCATAAATCTGAGCAGAAGTATCATAACCGTTACCTGTACGATCATTGAAGTCACAACGTCCGTATGTATCAGATGTATGACCACTCCTGATCCAGTTATTCAGCGACCTTGCTTCTTCATCCTGAACACCTACTAACCACTGCCTAGCAGGATCATCAAATGTTATAGAAGATGAGATGAGGCCATTAGAACCTGCTTGATCGTCACCAGGGCGAAGTGTTTGTTGAATCGTTACAGACAGACCATATTTTTCAATGATTTGCTCATCCGGCTCAACAATACCTTTGTTGCCTTCACTGTATATAATTTCTCCGTTCGATGTATTTACAAGCCTCCAACCGTTATATTGGCTGATAGTAGTACTTGTAGGAGATTGTGTAACTGAATCTATAAATAATTCCCAGTTTGCAGGCTGAACTTTTCTAGGATCTACAACCTTAACATTAACAGGACCGAAACCTGGTTGGTAAGTAGGATACACTGCCTGATTATTACCACCAAAAAGTGCTTCGTTCTCTGATTCCTCTGTAAGTCTCAATTCATTGTGACCATTACCAGTACCTTCCAGACGCTTGATGATAACGCCTGTACCGTAGTCAGCATTCAAAACTGTACCCATATCACCATTTGCAGGGTTAGGCATAGCTGCAACTACAGGTATAGGTATACCACCTGCACCGTGAGAGCTTTCTAAATAACAAATGTCTTGTGTAGATTCTGCATTTTTAGGATTGAAATCAGCAAAATTGTTGTGTGCGTAAGCAACTGCAACATAATAATAGTTGCGATAGTTTACCAACTTAATATCATCCGTACTAGCAAATTTATCCGTAGTGATTTCAAAGCTGTGCTTAATACCACTATCGTTACCTGTAACTTTTACCAGTGGAACATACACAGAATCTCCAATCTCAGTCTTTTTCTCCCAGTTGATAATACGAGTAACCTTATTGTTGATATCGCAACTAAATACTTCCGCTGCAACTGCAGTATTGATTGTACCATCACTATTATATATCTGAGATGGTTGTACCAATGAATTTTTCAATTGGAAAACTCGGTAACCTTCAAATTTGTAAAGCGAATCATTGTTTGTGCTGAATTTGGCAGCTTTAGGAGATGCTACCTGATATTTACGATCAGTACTGCGGCCATAACGTTCTCTGAAGTTATTGCTACCATAATCGTTTACCAGATAGAAGACAATCTTCCTATCCATTTCCCTTGCTACAAGGCGCGGAGCTTCAGGACCTTCAATTGTTCTGAAACCATTATCAAACAATGCTTGTGCTGCATCATCGGCAACGCGAATCTTTCTGAAGCTGGTTGTAGGACAACCTCCTACATCAGCTACCCAAACAGCACCGATTGTGATGTCATTAACAACACCAGGCTCTAATTTGAAAGGACCAGAAGAGTGCACAAAGCGTCTGTCACCTACCGGGTTCAAACAAGAACACTCAGACCATTCAGTTTTAACTTCCGGATCGCCGAAGAATACAAATCTTGAAGTAGTGTTTGTACCATAGCCTTTGGAGTTGATACCAGGTCCTTGAAAGTCATTACTGAAACGTTGTCCATTTCTGATAGAACCAGTCATATAATTGTATATCTGCACACCATTATCAGGGTTACCGATATTACTGTTATCATTATTATAGTATGTAAATGATTCCATACCAAGTTCCTTGTAAGTAATTCCTGGGACACCATTTATCATAGTATCAACAGGTTTTCTAGGCCCTTTAAAGAAGTCTACACCCACCATTGGTATTTTTGTACCATAGCTGTTTATCTGACCCGCACCATCTGTGCTTGCACCATTATACAGAATACCCAAACCACGTGTAGTATCACAACCTATATAGTCATCGCGATAATAACCCAAATCGGCATCCGTCCAGGTTGCAATATAGGTACTATCCAATTGCAGGTTACTGCGATTTACCAATCGATAGTTATAGAAACTGGCATCGTTCAAATAGTCTTTTGTAGAGTATGCAAATGCACTTGCCTGCACTTCTATACCAATACCTTCTGTCTGAGACTGCTGTTTAGTATTACCTTTATCGTTGAATACCCACCAGATGAACTGGTCACCGGTAATATTTGGGTAATCACCGAGTGCATACTCATATACCCCATTATTGTTAACATCAACAAATGGCGCATAATCTCTGGTTGCAACATCTAAACCCAAAGTATTACCCCTGTTACCAACAGCTTCACCATTACCTTTAGCCGGCCATTGTGTTATTGCTTCAAAAGCAACATCACCTCTAGCAACGGCAGGATCTGCTAACGATCTGAATTTCAGGATGTCTGATTTATTGACTTTCCAAAACCTATCCCATTCTGCGCAATCAGCATCTTTAATACTTGCCTGATTATCCAGAGGGCCAGGCCAATAGTCATTACCATCTTGCCTGTAGGTTTGCGCAGCTACTTTTAACTGTCCCTGACCATCCCTACCACCTATCCACACAGAACCGGCGAATAGAGAGTTTTTACGGCTACCTTTCGGTATTTCGTAACGTGCTTCGGCAGTACCGTTGTCCCACCACATATCACCACCTGTCATCAAACGCGCACGTACGTTATTGATATCAAGGTCTATTTTGGCTTCTGCGGGCTTACACGTGCTGGCAGTCGTCTTCAGTTGGCCGCCAGTTGTCTTCAATTGACCATTATTGTCAATGTTTGGACGCGCCAGCGCGCTGTTAAACACTCCTGAAAGTGCAAACGCTGCGACTGCTGCAATTATTTTTCTATCCTTAAACATCATAACTCCTTTTAAGTTATTATATCAAACAATTGTTTTATTAAAAATTAAGCTGTAAACCCAGGTTTATACGCCTTGGAAGGTTTATCCTGTTATTATTCCACAAAGACATGTTATAATAGTCTACGAAAGAAAGCGTGTTAACTTGTGTTTGTGCACTCAATGTACCTTGAGGCGAAGCAAGATAACCATCATCATCCGGACGACCTGTGAAGCCATCAACACTTATGATATCCTTGATATTGAATACGTTTGTAACAAATACGTAAGCATTCAACATCAGCGGGCGTTTGCCAGGTGTTTCAGATGAAGATTTACCAGTGAACAGTTTGTTCAACTCGAAATCTTTGTCCAACCTTGCATCAAGGCCAAAGTGCCAACCTAAACGCGAACCGTTTACGCCACCGTCAATTTCATTGGTAACTGCTGTTGGCTTCCTGTATTTAGTATAAGGCTCACCACTACGTGCCCTTGCTATGATGTTGATACCTGCATTTTCAAAAATGTGTACACCACCAACAACCGGTCCTTGATTTTTATCATAACGATAGTCTATGTTAGTAACAATGTTATGCCTAGAATCGTAGTCAAGCACGTTGGTCATACGCATATTAGGCAAACCAGCAGATATGAAGTTATTCAGGATACCACTACCGAAGTTACCGTTACGAGCAGAAGTCTGAGAGTTTGAACCTGTACCTTCTGCAAATTGCAACGTATAGGCTATATTCATACGCAGATTACCTATCCTGCGCATATCATATGTTAAAGTAAAACCTTTTGAAGTAGAAAAGTCTCTATTGCCATAAGTAAAGTAAGTAACAGGCCATGCAAACAGATAAGGGCGAACCTGAATCATATCTCTACGTTCTTTGTAGAAAGCAGTAATAGTAATAGCTGTTTGTTTAGTCAAAGCTTGTTTGAAACCTACTTCGTAGTCTATCAGTTTCTGAGATTTCAAATTCGGATTATTAATGATATCCTGTGTATTATTTGTCAGGAAGTAATAATCAGAAGCTGGTGTAAAGATGCGCTCAGTAGGTCTTTGTACCATTACATCATAGTGCGCATAGAACAAAGCCTGATCAGCAATCGGGAAGCTGAAAGAAATACGTGGCGCTACATTAACCTGTGGTTTGTAATCGGTAAAAGATTTTTCAGGGTTAAATGTTGCACTCTTAATATTATCATTAGCATCTACTAACAATGGCTGAGGGTCACGACCACCACTATAGTTTTTCAATACATTCGGATCTTCAATCAATTTACCTGAATAGTCATACCAATCATCGCCATTACGATAGCCTATGATGTTTGAAGCTGAAGACTGATTGTTATTTACATACACTACATAGTCATCACCAATATTGGCAGGCCTTACGCCATTATTATATGTATTAGTGATTGTCCTGCTACCTACAGCGTTATTACTAACATCTTTTGCAGTATATGTTTCGTACAAAGAGTATGGGTCTTTCAATACTTTGGTATTAGCGTCAAAACGATCTATACGAACACCTAAGTTAAAGTTGAGATCTTTATAAGAAAACTTATCAAGAATATACCCTGCTATATAGTTTGGCCTGAATGCACCTACCTCACGTGTATAATTGCCGTTGGCATCTTTCTTAGTGAAATAGTCATTGAAGTTTACCTGACCAGACAATCTTTTACCTGTATAATCGTAACCGCGGTAGAATACAAACGGGTTACCACTGTTCAATAGCTCATCAGCAGAGAACATGTTAAGAGAATACATAGATGGATCGTAATTGTCTACATCTACATAATCAGAAGCTTTAAGGCCAAGTTTATTCCTCAGGTTCTGACCAAATGTTGAGATAGTATCTACTTTGCGAGCATATATAATAGTATCATAAGGAGATGGAGATACAACACCTGCTTTTACTTGGTCTCTGGTATACTGCTGACCATTAACTATGAATATAGGATTTGAATAATCAAGGCTAATATGGCTATTGCTCAATTGCCTTGAATATTGCCACAAGTTAGTACTACCGGCGAAGCTATTAGCGCCATAGAAACGATCTACTTGTTGTTGATAATATAAACCAAACTCTATCTGGTGACGGATTTTACCCGGTTGCAGGTCAAAAGATGCATCCACACTAACCGCAAACTGGTCTACAGAACTTTTTTGGTGATAACCAAGTGTATTACCAAGATTATAATATCTGCCATAAACTACATTTGGTGCATACCCGTTTGTAAGATAGTGCTTTGCCAAAACATCACTCATAGACAAAGGCTGTGTGCCAGACTCTTTGAAGAATTGACTAGTGTAGTTTGCCAATGTAGGGTTCAAATCTGACCTTTCGTATGTTACACCATTAGGGTTTCTATCTACCAACAAACGAATACCTGTGATACCAGTGCTATCATCAACACCGGCAGCATATATTGGAGTGTAATTAGTAGTAAACTTACCTACGTAATAATATTTAAACAAATCCTCACCAAATGTTGGGTTTTTCAGTGAGTTATATTCTTTCTGATAGTCTGCCTGAACTTGGTAGTATGCATTAGAAATTACTGGTTTTTTCTCACCAGGAGCTGTAGCAGCAGTGGCGAAGCGCTGGGTTAAACGAGCATATGCACGACCGGTATAACTATTTAATACAGGTATTGCATCATTTGCAAACAGCACAAATGCCCTGTCGTAGTTAGGCTGGTTTATATAACTAAATGTACCACCTACTTGAACGTTCAGGTTATCGTCCAACTGGAAATCCAAGCGACCATTCAGCCTACCTTCTTTTGTTAATGCATTAGGGCGTGCTTTTACAGTATGGAAATCGCTAAGACGTAAAAATTCTGTAGAATAGTTAAATACTTTACCACCTGAAGGTGTAGGCGTTGCAGTCAGCGGATTATCTGTAACCCTTTGCAGCGCATCATCATTTGCTACGTATGTACGTGTCCACCATGGTGTTCTGTCTTTGTCATAATAGATATCACCATCCAACCTGAAACCAACTATAGGCTTCTTATTAACACTGTCAATTTTTTTGCTGAATAGTGGACCAGACAAGTTGAAGTTTAGCAGATTGTGACCATAACCATCTACTGATTTCTCCAACAACACACCACCACTCATTTGTTTAGATACACCTTTTGTAGTGATATTAATGATACCGCCAATGGCATCACCATATTTTGCAGATACACCAGATTGCATAACTTCTACCTGATCTATCGCACCTTGAGCAATGTTTGTACCAGCATTACCCCTAACCCTAACACCATCTATTATATATACCGCAGCATCAGAACGAGAACCACCAATATTCAGGTCGTTACTCCTATCACTTGCCTTATATACACCTGCAGATTGTGCTACGATGTTTTGCGTATTACGTGTAGGCATTTTTTCAATCTGCTCAGACGTAATAGTTGTCTTTTCACTTGTAGGGTCTACCAACGGCACCTTATAATCTACAACTATTACATCCTGCAATTGTTTTTTATCCAACTGCATGTTAATGTTTAATAGCGTGTTTTTATCAGGGCTTACGATAACGCCACGAGTAAGACTAGGGTTGAAACCTGACATCTTGATGGTTACATCATAACGACCAGGGTTTAATGGTTTGGCCATGTAGCTACCTTCTTCGTCAGTAACTACTGTTAGCTTTTTAACACCGCCCTCGCTTATTTCCACGAATGCGCCGATGAGAGGTTCCTTAGTGTCGTCTAATACCCTACCGGTAATACCACCCACCTGGGCCATTGCTACACCGGTAACGCCTACAAACAGTAAAAGGAATAAATAACGTAGTGAACGTGTCATATCCTGCATTAATAAATTATTAACCAAATGAACGGTAAAGATAAAAACTTCTGTTAAAAGTACTACGGCAGTTTAGATTTTTTGTCAGATTTATGTCGGTTTTCATTACATTATCGTAAACGCCCATACATCTTACAAAAAATTGACAATTTTTTGAAGCAAAATATTGCTCATTTTATAAACGGCTTCAAAACTATAACCCGCTATATGTGGCGTCAGTACTGCATTTGGAAGGTTTGCCACCTGTGCAAGCAATGCACGTTGTTTGTCACTCATCGCATTTAGTGGTTCTTCTTCCCAAACGTCAATACATGCTCCACAAATTAGTTTTTCTTGCATACCATGCAGTAAAACTTCATTATTTACCACCACACCCCTTGAAGTATTTACTAATATGAATGGTTTTCTAACACTTCTCAGAAAATTTTCGTCGAAATAATGTGTCGTATCTGCCTGCAACGGAACATGAAAACTTATAATGTCTGCCTGTTCAAAAATGGGGGTTAATGTTTCGCACTGCTTAACATAAGGAGGAAAGCCTTGCCTGTTATACTTATCGTAGGCAAGAATCTGCATGTCGAAACCCATCAGCTTCTTTGCAAAAGCCCTGCCAGTATGGCCAAAACCTATCAAGCCAATGGTTTTGCCCTCCAGTTCTGTACCACGGTTTTCATCGCGCAGCCATTGACCCTGTTTCACCTCAATATTACTCTTAATAATGCGCTTATTCAGGCTCAAAAGCATGCCCAGCGCATGTTCTGCCACAGCATTGGCATTACCGTCAGGGCTACCAAAGCACTTAATGCCCTTACTTTCAGCATAGGGTACGTCTATCACCTCCATACCACTACCCATGCGGCCTATCCACTGTAGTTGGGGCGCAGCGTCTATCAGGTCTTTATCCAATTGCAAACGGGTAGATGTGATGATGCCTATAACGTCCTTCACCAGCCCAAAAGCCTGCTGCTGGCTTATCTTTTCTTGTATCAGGCATTCATAGCCAGCGGCTTGCAAGCCATCCGTCAGTACAGGATGTACAGGTGCGGCAATCAGTACTTTCTTCATGATTGCTGATATTGCTTGTGCAGGGCTACAAAATCTGCTACAGACAGCTGCTCTGCGCGTTTATCAAATATTTTATCGGTCAAAGCTTCGGGTGGCAAAGTGCCTTTCAGTCCGTTGCGCAAAGTCTTGCGGCGTTGGTTGAAGGCTGCTTTTACCAGTTGCTTGAACTTCTTTACATCTGTAATACCATGCGGATTGTGCAGATTGGTAAGGCGTATCACCCCGCTTTTTACCTTTGGTGGTGGTGTAAAGCAGTTTTCATGCACATCAAAGAGGTATTCTACCTTAAAGAAAGCTTGCATCAGCACACTGAGTATGCCATAGGTCTTACTACCCTCTTTGCAGGCAACCCTTTGTGCCACTTCTTTCTGAAACATGCCTATTACCTCTGCCACGTTTGGCTCCCAGTCCAACACTTTGAACAATATAGGTGAAGATATATTATACGGAAAATTGCCTATCACGCTGAAAGTACCGTCAAACGGTGCATCTGCCTTCAATATATCTTTATGAATAATCTTATCCTGCAACACAGGATAGGTTTTCTTCAGATACTCCACTTTCTCGTCATCTATCTCTATAGCCTTGTATTGTACATCGGGCAGCTCTATCAGGTATTTGGTGATAGCGCCACCACCGGGGCCTACTTCTGCCAGTTGCAGACCTGCAGATACATGTAGCTGCTCTACTATTTTGCGGCACATATTCTCGTCGTGCAGAAAGTGCTGGCCGAGGCTTTTCTTTAATGTATATGGCTGAGACAATGTATTACGATTCGTGTTATATAAGCAATAAGACTGCAAAGTTAGTTTTAAACTTATCAAACTATCGCACCGAAGTATAACTTTGCAGCCTAATCTGTTTAGTATTCATGGAATTTAAGATACTGCAAAAGCCATCGGGCAAGAATCATTTGTATATAATTGATGACGCGAAAGCTTTAAAAAACATTGCATCGCTCAGCGATAAGGAACAAAAATATGCCGCAGAGGCTATTGCGGGCGAGCAAACGTCTGTTACCATCAACCAATATGGTGCGCTTGTATTTATATACAACCTGAAAGCAAAGAAAACAGATTGGCAAACTACGGAAACACTGCGCAAAGCAGGTGCAGAGTGGCATGCAGTATGCAACAAACAAAAACTGGCAGATATTACCATCACCAACCTGTCTGCGCAGGCAAATGCTGCCTATGTATTGGCAGAGGGTATGGCACTGGCTGCTTATCAGTTTCTGAAATACCGCAGCGATGCTAAGAAAATAACACAATCGCTGAAGACAATATCATTTACAAAAGAAAGCATTACGCTAAAAGAGGTAACACAACTCAGCATCATCAACGAGGCTGTTTATCGTGCACGTACATTGGTAAACGAACCACTGAACTATCTTACTGCAGAACAGCTTTCTAAAGAAATACAACAACTGGGCAAAGAAGCAGGCTTTACGGTACGTGTGCTGAATAAAGCACAGATTACCAAAGAGAAAATGGGTGGTATCCTTGCTGTGAACCGTGGTAGCATTTTGCCGCCAACATTCACCATCATGGAATACAAGCCTAAAAAAGCCATCAACAAAAAGCCTATCGTACTGGTAGGCAAGGGCATTGTATACGATACAGGCGGCCTTAGCCTGAAGCCTACATTGGCTTCTATGGACCGCATGAAGAGCGATATGAGCGGTGCTGCATTGGTTAGTGCTTCTATGTATGCACTCAGCAAAATGCAATTGCCACTGCACGTTATAGCACTGGTGCCTGCAACAGAAAACCGCCCCGGCGAAAACGCATATACTCCCGGTGATGTTATTACCATGTACGATGGCACCACAGTAGAAGTATTGAATACGGATGCTGAAGGCCGCCTTGTACTGGCAGATGCATTGCATTGGGCAAAACGCTACAAACCTGAACTGGTTGTAGATTTTGCAACCCTGACGGGGGCTGCATCTGTAGCAGTGGGCGAGCATGGTATTGTGTGCATGGGTACAGCAGATGACAACACGAAAACAGCATTCAAAAACAGTGGTTTCCGTCAATACGAAAGGCTAGTAGAATATCCGCTGTGGGATGAATATGGCGACCAGATAAAATCTGATATTGCCGATCTGAAAAACGTAGGCGGTCCGTCTGGCGGCGCTATTACGGCAGGTAAATTCCTGGAGCATTTTACAGAATATCCGTGGATGCACTTCGACATTGCAGGGGTATCGCACAGCATTACCAAACGTAGCTACATGCCTGCTGGTGGTACAGGGTACGGTATCCGTATGCTGCTCGACTTCCTGATGCACTACGGAAAAGCATAATCATTATTCAACAACAAGAAGCTGTTTGCTCATGCAACCTAACAATATAGAAAAACCGATAATAGGCATTACAACAGGCGACCTGAATGGTATTGGCCCGGAAGTAATCATTAAAACATTGTCGGACAACAGGATACTCGATTTGTGTACTCCTGTCATTTTTGCCTCTAACAAGCTTATTAATTTTTATAGAAAACTTGTTACGGTAGAACACCCTATGAACTTCAGCAGTACGAAAGATCTTACCAAGTTGCATCCTAAGCAGGTAAACATTTTCAACTGTTGGGAGGAAGAAGTGCCACTTCAACCCGGGCAACTCACAGATGCTGCGGGCAAGTACGCTATCCGCTCACTGCAGGTAGCAACACAATGCCTGAAGGATGGCGAACTGGATGCAATCGTTACAGCACCTATTCATAAAAACAACACACACAGCAACGACTTCCCATATACAGGCCACACCCCTTTTCTGAAAGAGAAATTCGGCGCTAAAGATGTGGTGATGATACTCTACAGCCACAACCTGCGTGTTGCATTGGCTACAGAGCACATACCTGTTGCAAAAGTAGCAGAGACAATTACAAAAGAATTGTTGCTTAGCAAGCTGAATATACTGCGCGATACGCTGGTAAAAGACTTCGGTATAGACAAACCAAAGATTGCTGTACTGGGGCTGAACCCACATGCAGGCGATGGCGGACAAATAGGCAATGAAGACCAGAATATAATAAAGCCTGCTGTAGACAGTATGCAACAGGCAGGGCATCTGGTATACGGTCCATATAGCGCCGATGCATTCTTTGCACGCAGCAGCTATGTAAACTTTGATGCGGTGCTTGCTATGTATCACGATCAGGGTTTGATACCATTCAAAACACTGGCGCATGGCGAAGGTGTAAACTACACGGCAGGCTTGCCTGTAGTGCGTACATCACCAGACCACGGCACGGCATTCGATATTGCAGGGCAAGGCATTGCAGACCCTTCATCTTTTCAGGAGGCACTGTTTCAGGCAATAGACCTTGTGAGGCAGCGTGCAGAATACGCTACCTACACTGCCAACCCCATGCGCCGCGGGCGAATAGAGAAGGAAAAAGAAAACAGCACTTCCCTGAAACTGGAAGAATAAATAATACCAATGCACACTTCAGGGTGTGCATTTTTTATCGAGATACAAACGGCTTAACTTTAGCGTTTCACAGAGAAAGAGATATGTTAGATTTTGAAAGATTCACGTTAGACAACGGACTACGCGTAATAGTACACAAAGACACCACTACCCCGATGGTAGCGGTGAATGTATTGTATGATGTAGGCGCAAGAGATGAAAACCCCGAACGTACCGGTTTTGCGCACCTCTTCGAGCATCTGATGTTTGGCGGTAGCGAAAACATACCATCATACGATGAGCCATTACAAATGGCAGGTGGGGAAAACAACGCATACACAACCAACGATATTACCAACTACTACATACAACTGCCGTTGCAGAATATTGAAACGGCCTTCTGGCTGGAAAGCGACCGCATGAATGCGCTTGCTTTCAGTGAAAAGAGTCTGGATGTGCAACGCAAAGTAGTGAGCGAAGAGTTTAAAGAGCACTACATCAACAAGCCTTACGGCGATGCATGGGAAAACATGCGCAAGCTGGCATACAAACAACACCCTTATCAGTGGATGACCATTGGTAAAGAGCTGAAGCATATTGAAGATGCGCATCTGGATGATGTAAAGTCTTTCTTCTTCAAGCACTACAGGCCTGTTAATGCCATACTATCTGTTGCAGGAAATGTAACTACCGAACAGGTAAGACAATTGGCAGAAAAATGGTTTGGCAACATACCTGCGGGCGATAAGTACTACCGCAACCTGCCACAGGAACCACTGCAAACAGAAGCACGTGTAGCAACAGTAGAAGCCAATGTACCGCTTGATGCGCTATACAAAGCATGGCATATAGGCGGGCGTATGTCTCCGTCTTACTACACTGCAGATCTGATAACGGAAATAATGGGTAATGGTGTTGCATCCCGCTTGCATCTGCGTCTTGTAAAGGAATTACAACTGTTCAGCAATATCAGTTGCTACCATACCGGCAGTACAGACCCTGGATTGCTGGTAATAGAAGGCAAGATTGTAGAAGGCAAAAGCATAGAAGATGCCAATGCAGCGGTAGAAGCTGAGATTGAAAAACTTGTAAGCGGTGGCGTAACGGAAGATGAACTGCAAAAAGCGAAAAACAAGATAGAGGCCATGATAACATTTGAAGACATGACCATCCTGTCCCGCGCCAATAACCTTGCATTCTACGAACTCTTAGGCGATGCAAACCTCATCAACAAAGAGTGGGACAATTACAATACCGTTACCACTGCCATGCTGCAACAAACAGCGCAGGAAGTATTCAGAAAAGAAAACAGTAACACACTATTTTATAAAAGAAAAGCGCAGTAACCATCATGCTTTTTGAAGGAAGAATTACAGACAACGGTTTTGATAACCGCATCACAAAACTATTTGGAATACAGTACCCTATTATACAAGCCGGTATGATATGGGCTTCGGGCTGGAAGCTGGCATCTGCGGTAAGCAATGCAGGCGGCCTGGGCCTGATAGGTGCTGGCAGCATGTACCCCGAAGTACTGCGCGAGCATATACAACAATGCAAATCTGCTACCGGCAAGCCATTCGGCGTAAACCTGCCACTGCTTTATCCTGATATAGATAAGCACATAGCTATCATTATAGAAGAGAAAGTGCCTATCGTTTTCACATCGGCGGGCAATCCTAAAATATGGACAGCCAAGCTGAAAGAAAACGGCATAACGGTGGTACACGTAGTATCGAGCGCCAAGTTTGCAAAGAAGTGTGAAGAGGCAGGCGTGGATGCGGTTGTGGCAGAAGGCTTTGAAGCAGGCGGGCACAATGGGCGAGAAGAAACTACTACCCTTTGCCTGATACCAAACGTACGCCAAAGCATCAGCATACCACTGATAGCAGCAGGTGGCATAGCTACAGGCCGCGCCATGTATGCTATGATGGCAATGGGTGCAGAAGGTGTGCAGATAGGCAGCCGCTTTGTATGTACACCGGAGGCTTCCAGCCACCAGGCATTTAAAGATGCAGTTGTAAGCGCCAATGAGGGCGATACAGTACTGACATTGAAAGAGCTTACGCCGGTGCGCCTTATCAAAAACGACTTCTACCGCCGTGTGGCAGCTGCAGAAGAAAACTGTGCTACTAAAGAACAGATGGAAGAACTGCTGGGCAGAGCAAGAGCCAAGAAAGGTATGTTTGAGGGTGACATGACCGAAGGAGAGCTGGAAATAGGACAGGTTAGCAGCATCATTAAGGATATTAAACCCGCAGCTAATATTGTGGCCGAAATCTGGTCAGAATTCACTGAAACGGCAAAAAATCCATTCCGTTTCTGAAAATATTGCTTATATTACAATTTCTAAAATCAGGTAAAATATGAAAAAAGCCTACTTAACTCTTTTATTAGGTTTATCTTCTTTAATAGGCTATTCACAAATCAGTAGTCCGGACACTGTATGTCTGAATACTAACGTAACATATTCCACCACATACAACGCGGGTAGCTATGCATGGGCAATAGGTGATGTGGTAAGCGATGCTTCTGGTGTTACTGCCAGCAATATCACTGGCAAAACTTCGTATTTACCATCAGGAGTTTCTGTACAATACGACAATGGCGAATATTACGCCTTTGTTACGCAACGTCATGGTGGCTTGCTGAGGTTCGATTTAGGTCCGACAATGGCAGGAACAACCGTTACAGACCTTACAAACTTTGGCGGTGCGCTTGGCGACAGTACATTAGGCTTAGACATCGTTAAAGATGCTTCGAACGAATGGCACGGCTTCTGTGTAGACGGTAAAAATCTGGTACACTTCTACTGGGGTAGCAATCTTTCCAGCACACCTACGGTGAATACAATGCCTTTCAACAATTCATTCTTCTGGCCATATTCTATAACGCTAAAGAAATCAGGCAATGAATGGCTTGCATTTGTTGTTAACAGGCAATTCAGTAACATAATACGTCTGGAATTTGGCACAAGCCTGTCTACAACACCTACTGCTAATACAATTTCACCTTCAGGTGGCTTCCTGAATGCTCCTGTTAACTTTGCATTACATCAACATGCCGGCATATGGTATGGTTTGATAACTAATATTGGTGGCGGTGGCCCTGGCGGCGGCGATAAACTTGTACGTTGGAATTTCGGTACAAATCTAAAAAACAACGCACCTACACATACTGATTTGGGCAATCCTAACAACCAATTCTCTAACCCGCGTGCTCTTGCTATTATCACAAACTGCGACAGCACCTATGCACTGATAGGTAATGAAAATAATCGCAAGCTAACTAAAGTGGATTTTGTTGGCGGTGTTATCTCAGGTGCTCCTGTTGCCACAGATCTTGGCACATTGGGTATTAATAGCCAAACAAGTGAATTTTCTGCTATATGGCATGATAATAAACTTGCTATGTTTGGTTGCAGCCTCGACTCTGCAGTAGTGGTATATGATAATGTAATCTCTTTACCGGTTACTAATTCAAGTGTCAACTTTGGCACGGGTAATTACAATAAATCAATGTCTGTGGGCGGCACATACAACGTTACTGTATTCTGCAATGAAGGCTCACGTTCAGGTGGTGCGGCATTCTGCAAACAAATTACCGTACTTGGCAATATCAAAGTTGCTATCAAAGAACAATACGATACACTGGTAGCTACGGGCACACCTTGCAACAGCTATGTATGGTCTTTTAACGGTGTTGTGATACCAGGTGCTACTACGCAAAAACACTATCCTTCTGAAGGTTCAGGTATCTACACTTGTACAGGTAATACTGCAGGTTGTTCTGCTACATCAAACTACATGTACTTTACTACAGGTGTTAACGATGTTATCAAATCAGACAATATCATCATCAGCCCTAACCCTACAACTGGTGTGTTTAATGTAAACATGAAAGGCATCAATGGTAAAGTAGCTGTACAATGCTACAATGTAATGGGCTCTCTGGTAGCTACACAATCTATTGATGTATCTGCTATCGGTTCGGTTGCTACTATAGACCTGAGCAATATGGCAAAAGGTGTTTATCAGGTAAAAATACAAGCTGCAGACGGTGGCAATATCGTAAAACAAATTGTTCTGCAATAAGCTTTTCAATATTTCATTTTAAAAAGCCCGGCTAATTGCCGGGTTTTTTTATTTATATCCAGCTTCTTATACCTGAGCAAAAACTGTATATTTAACTAAGAAGCAAACATTTATGATACGCAAACTCTTGCTGGTTTGTTTTGGCGCAATATCGATTGCCGCCACTGCACAAACCGATATAAACAAAGAAAAGCTGTATGCAAAGCAACCATTGTGGATAGACATGATGGAAGATGAAAAGTCTAATTTCTTTGAAGTAGAAAAAGCCTACAAGATATATTGGGAACATCATGAAGAGCCGGAAGGCGAGCACGATGTGATAGGCGAATACCGGGAACGCGAAAAAATACCATCCAGAAGAAAGCAACGCAAAATAGAAGCTGAAAGCAAGATGCGTATGGCCATTCGCAAATACAACTGGTGGCATGAACAGACATTGCCTTATGTACAAGGCGATGGCCGCATCCTTACTACAGAGGAGCGTTTAAAAATATGGGAGGCTAATAAAAAACAAAACAAACAATAGTATGCTTATGAAACGTTTGGTAAAACAATTATTACTCTGCGGCATTGGCATACTATCGTCAGTAGCTGCTGAAGCACAAATAGGTATGGGTACGTGGACCAATACAGGTCCTGTAAATTTTCCGATAAATGTTAGTGGGCAAGTACATGGTATAGGCCGTGTAAGCCAGATAAAATTCCACAATACAAACCCGCAGAAGATGTATGCGGTGAGCGCATCGGGCGGTTTGTATATTAGCAACAACAATGGTGCTACATGGGCACCTACTCCGGGTACAGAACAGTTTCCACAAACATCCTGCTCTGCTGTATGTATTGATAATGTAAACGACTCTGTAATATACCTGAGCAGTGGAGATGCTGATTATTATGGCAACGGCTACGGTATATGGAAAAGCACAGATGCAGGTGCTACCTACGCACTTGCAAACAATGGTATGGGCAACCGCATGTGTGTTGAGATATTCATGCATCCGAACGACCGCAACACACTGGTTGCAGCCACCAGAGATGGCATCTGGAAAACAACCAATGCAGCAGGCACTTGGACAAATAAACAATCGGGCGGACAGTTCAGGGATATGAAGCAGAAACCCGGCAGCATAAGCACATTGTATGCCGTTACTGCTACACAGTTTTTCAGAAGTACCGACTTTGGCGATACATGGACGCAAATAACGAGTGGCGTTACAATACCATCAGGTAATGGGGGTATGCGCATTGCAGTGAGTGCTGCTGACACCAATGTTGTATATCTGGTAACTACTGGCAGCAATGGTGTAGTAATGAAATCTACCGATGGTGGTAGCAACTTCACTACTGTTTACAACAGCACTACACAATGTCTTGTTTGTTACGATGCCAACCCTACTTCGGGTTCACAAGGCAATTATAACATCGACCTGAATGCAAATCCGCTGAACGCAAACGAGCTACTGTTGGTAGCACACAATGTATGGCGCTCTACTGATGGTGGCGCTACATGGAGCAAGCGCACCAGCTGGTGGAACGAAGTACATACAGATATGCATCAGATAGAATTCAACCCGTACAACAACACGCAGATATTCAATGCGAATGATGGTGGTGTGTGGATGTCTACCGATACACTGAAAACTATATGGTCGCCACGTAGCGATGGCCTTGCGGCTACAGAAATATATCGCGCAGCACAAAGCCCTGTACTACGACAAACAATCAGCATAGGCACACAAGATAATGGCGAGTTATTCTACGATGGCATCTGGAAATGTAACCGTGGTGGCGACTGGACCAGTAAGTGTATAATTGATTATTCATCTTCGGGCCCCGTGTACTATCTGGCATCGGGCAAAAGAAGAAACCTTGCACCACTTGCAGGCGAACAGAGCTATAATTCACCTTTCACCGCTACACAATCTTCAGACATAGAATTTGTAAAGGACAAGCCCAATGTAGCATTCCTTGGTAAAGACACATTGTGGCGCAGTACCAATATCAATACATCATCGCCTACATGGACATACATCATACCAAACACAGAAACCATTCGCGATATTGTTTCCTGTACGGCAGATACCAATGTGGTATATTTTGTAACCAATGCCAACCACTTGTATAGAAGCGACAATGCACTTTCTACAACACCTACATACACCATGCTTACCACACCGGGTTCTACCAGTGCAGCGGCAAGCATTGCAACCAATAAAAACAATGCAAATATTGTGTACCTCAGTTGCAACAATGCACTGTATGTAAGCACTAACAAAGGAGCCAACTGGACTGCCATAACTGGCAATCTCCCTAACCTGAATATCCGCAGGGTAATACACGATGATTACTCTACAAACGAAAGGCTATTCGTTAGTCTGGGTGGTTATGTATACCTGAAAGATAATACTACCACTACATGGACCAATCATAGTACCAATCAGGGATTACCTTCTGTTGCCAATGTCAGCGACTTTATGATATACAACAATGGTACTGCGGCAAGTATACTCAGGTTATCTACTTATGGCCGCGGTGTGTGGGAATGTCCTATCTATAACAATCTGGTACCGGCTACAGACTTTGTTGCGAATAAGCAATTCATTTGCCCGGGCGATACGGTGCGTTTTACAAAGACATCATACGGCACCGTTACATCACAGTCGTGGAGCTTCCCTGGTGGTAGCCCTGCCACTTCTACCAAAGACACTGTGTTTGTAGTGTACAACACACCTGGTGTATACAATGCAACATATGCTGCTACAAATACTGCAGGCACAAACAACAATACAAAGACTGCATATATCAATGTTTCTTACGGTTCTAAAACCAATGTAACAGAAGGTTTTGAAGGCAGTACATATCCACCTCTTGGCTGGCAACAAGGCACTACAAACTATCAGTGGGCTACTACCACTGCTGCGAATGGATATGGCACCAGTGTTAAGTGTATTATGTTCGACAACTTCAATACCGATGCACAAGGCAAACGCGCTATTATACAAACACCGAAGATAGACCTGACAAATGTATCTGCTGCTCGCCTTACATTCGATGTCGCATATGCACCATATTCTACCGCGTATCCTGATAGCCTTGTAATACAACTATCTACCAACTGTGGTAAAACATTTACGCCGGTGTATACAAAAACAGGTGCTACACTTGGTACTGCTCCTGCCAAAACTGATGCCACTTTCGTACCATCATCTATACAATGGCGCACAGATACTGTTGTACTGAATAGCTATACAGGCAACAGCATACAGCTATCTTTCGAAAACATAGGCAAGTACGGACAAGCATTGTATATAGACAATGTAAACATCAGCATGTCGCCATACGTTAAGTTTGGCGCATCAGATACTGCAGTGTGTACAGGCGAAACCATTCAGTTCTCAGATAGTACTATCAATACCACTTCCCATTCATGGAGTTTCCCCGGCGGTACACCAAATGCATCTACGGCTAACAATCCTGTTATTACTTACAGCACACCGGGTGTTTATAATGTTTCATTATTCTCTTCCAACAGTTTTGGCACTACCACTAAAACATGGACAAACTACGTCCGCGTTAATGCACTGCCAGTTGTTTCCATCACGCCTACGGGCTTCAAGCTGAAAGCTACAGGTGCTAAAGGAACATTCTCCTGGTTCTACAACGGCACACTGATAGCAGGTGCTACAGATAGCATCTATACCGCTACCAAAAACGGCAGCTACCGTGTATATGTTGTTGACAGCAATGGTTGCAGCGACACATCTGAAGCATACAATGTAACAGGTGTAGGTATCAGGAACATCAACAAGAATGCAGTTGTACAGGTATATCCAAACCCTGCCAACGAAGTAGTGTATGTAAAAGCGGAAGACATGGAAGCAAAAACGGCTACCATCATCATCACCAATATGACGGGTGCCGTTGTTTACAAACAAACTGCTACTGTTAAAAACGGAACACTTGATGCAGGCATCAACACAACTGCTTTTGCAAGAGGCGTTTATCAACTGAAACTGCAAACAGACACTGGTCACCGAATCATAAAATCAATCACGCTACAATAAAAGAAAAGCCCCGCAGATTGCGGGGCTTTTCTTTTATCAATTGATTGATGCTTATTCTATCATGTATGTACTATCGCTGCTCTCCAGATTCAGGTCTACATTATCTCCCGCAATACCCTCTATAGAACCTTTGATGTGTGCCGCATTGAGCAATACTTTTTCCAGCTGTTTCTCACGTGCTTTCCATAGTTTCTCCATCTGCTCACGCTCTTTTTGTATAGATAAACGCATGCTCATAAAGCCCTCGCGGATAGCCTTCCACTGTTCAGAAAATTCGCTGCTGATAAGATAGTTGTAAAGCAATGTCATCTTATCTCCTTTGTTCTCTTGGCTCTTGCCTGCGTTGTATACTTTTATTATCAGTTCGCGCAGTATGGTAGTTACAGATTTAGCTTCCATAAAGTCGCATATCCATACACCGTCTTTCTCACCAAAGCCATCCATATCTTTCGGCATGGCCTGTGTTACTATCACCGCAATATCTGCACCCAGATTGCGCATATCTGCTTTCAGCTTTTCTATCCAATCGTTGCTGAAGTCTTTGGTACGCTTACTCTCGTAGATGATTTTACCACACTCCTGTCCGTAGTTATTACGCACGGTTTGTATACAGTCTGCACCTCGCACACCCTTGCCCACTTCTTCCACCATATCAAACGGGAAACTGACACGCAGCATTTCTTCCAGTGCCAGTTCCTGTACCTCTCCCTGTAGTTGCATAGACCCCTGCTCCTGTTTGCGCTTCATTTCTTCGGTCAGTTGCTTCTGGTCTTCCAATTGTTTTTCCAGCTCTTTCACTTTCATGAAGTGCTCATGCTCACGCAACTTGTTCATCTCCTCCACTTCGCGTTGCAATACGGTCTTCAACTGCTCACGTTCCTGCATTAGTTTTTGTTGCACTTCTATTTCCAGTTGCTCTTCGCGCGCTTTCAGTTCCTGTTGTTGTTTCAGGTATTCCAGTTCTTTAGCACGTGCTTCCTTCAGCCGTGCCTCGTTATCAGCGTTTGCCTGTTGCAGCATCTTCATCTGCACCTCATAGTCTCCCGCCAGTTGTTTGCGCAGGTGTTGTTCTACCTGTGCTACGGTGTCTGCTTCCTTTCTTTTATATTCTTCTTCTTTTGTTCGCTGCCAGTCTACCATCTTGGCACGCAGTTCTTTCTGCACCTCGTCGCGTATGGCATCCGTAGGCTCAAATTCGTGCGCACAATTAGGACATGTAATCGTTGTATTCATATTAACCGCTATGGATTGGGAAAATACAAAGTTCGGAGATATGCAGGAATGAACCGCACTTATTATTTTTATGTACTTTTCCGTTTCATGCGCCTTAGCTACGCGTTCATACTCATCTGCCTGTTGTCTTGTGCCACTGCCGTAGCACAGCAAAACGCCGCACCCGGCAAAAGCTATCTGAAGGCATTGGATTACATGGCCAAGAAAGATAAGGCCAAAGCCTACGAAACCATGCAGGCCGCCCTACGCGAAGAGCCATCTAACCCTGATGTATACAGTATGCTTGGGCAATGGTATTTCAAAGACCATCGTTTTAAAGAAGCAACAGAGGTTTTCATCAAAGCATCGCAAAGCTGCCAGAACGGTGCCAAAGCATTTGCACTGCCATTGGCAAAAAGCCTCTTGCATAACTACAGCCCTGATCAGGCATTGCAACTGGTAGCAGCCTATGGCACCATGCGCGAGAAAAGCCAATGGGTACTGCTGCGTGAACAGGCATATTTTATGCGTCAGGCACTTGCTGCGCCGCTCAGAGATACGATATTCAACATAGGCCTGCGTGTCAATAGCCCCTATGCAGAAACATTCCCTTACATCACTGCCGATACACAAAACCTGTTCTTTACCCGCAGGGTAAACGGCATGGACGAAGATTTTTATACCGCACATATAGATAGCTGTGGTGGCTGGTTCAAAGCCCGCAACATGGGTAGCCCACCCAATTCAAAACATCCGGAGTCTGCACAGAGCATTTCGGGCGATGGGCACTACCTGTTTTTCATGAAGTGCGAAAATCGCAGCGAAACGGGCTGGGATCAGGGTGGCTGCGATTTGTTTATGGCCTATACGGCAGATAGTGTGTGGAGTGTACCCGAAAACTTCGGTGGCACCATCAACACGCCTGCTTTTGAAGGTATGCCTTGCCTTTCGCCCGATAACAGGCAATTGTATTTTGTCAGCAATCGAGAAGGTGGATACGGTGGTTTCGATATCTGGATGAGCGAATTCAAAGATGGCCTGTGGCAAGCCCCCCGCAATCTGGGCCCGCAAATCAATACGTCTTATGATGAAACTGCCCCTTTCATACATGTAGATAATAACACGCTGTACTATGTCAGCAATGGCCTCCCAGGGATGGGCGGACAAGACATCTACTACAGCCGCAGGGTGAATGATACTACATGGGGCAAACCACAGAACATGGGCTACCCTGTCAATACAGCTTATGACGAGAATAGCATCAACCTGAGCTTTGATGGTTCACGGGCTTTCTTTGCATCAGACAGAGATAGCGCTGCAGGCAATTTCGACCTGTACGAAATGCAGATGCCACAAACAGCTAAACCTATTCCTGTGGCATTGATAAAAGGTTGCACCTACGATAGCTTGAACCGCGAAAGGCTGAACATGACGAGCATCTACATCAACGACCCTAAAACGGGCGAACCGATGTACCACTATACTTCCAACCGTGGCGATGGCTCTTATATGATGACATTGCCTGCAGGTTATGTATATACCTATTCTGCCGACCGTATCGGTTATACTGCCATCACAGGTACCATAGACCTTACGGGTAAAAAGAATACAGAAGTATTGCACTACAGCATACCACTGCTGCCCAATGACTATGTGAAACCTGTATATGATAGCATGATAGCCATTGTGCCATTCCCCATCAACAGCAAAGCCATTACAGATACAGGCAGAACAATTTTGCAGGCAGCTATCACTCCGTGGTTGGGAGAAAAAGGCATAACCATCCTCATCAATGGCTATACAGACAATTCTGGCAATCCGATGCTGAATGAAGAGCTTTCTTACCTGCGTGCCAATCTGGTAAGAGATGCTGTAAGCGAAATGGGCATAGACCCTACCAATATAGAAGCCAAAGGCTGGGGCGAAGCCAATCCTGTAGCCCCCAACGATTCGGACGATAACAAAAACCTTAACCGCCGTGTCGAGGTCATCATCAGGCGATAACGCATCGCGAATTATTGCTTATTAACATAATTTATATACTGCTGTTGCTTGGCAGTTTTTTTCTACTTTTACCATCAATAAAAGATTGTAACTACAATATGGCACACCAACTGCTGAAAGGAAAAAAGGGAATCATCTTCGGCGCGCTAGATGAACGCTCAATTGCATGGAAAACTGCTATCCGTGCGGTAGAAGAAGGCGCAGAAATCGTACTGACAAATGCACCTATCGCATTGCGTATGGGCAAAATCAACGAACTGGCAAAGCTTTGCAACGATGCCCCTGTTATTCCTGCAGATGCTACCAGCGTAGCAGACCTCGAAAACCTGCTGCAAAAAAGCATGGAGCACTTCGGTGGTAAAATGGATTTCATCCTGCACTCTATAGGTATGTCGCCAAACGTACGCAAGGCTATACCATATACAGATACCAACTACGACAATTTCCTGAAGACGCTTGATATATCTGCATTGTCGCTGCATAAAGTGCTGCAGTCTTCTATGAAGCTGGATGCACTGAACGAATGGTCTTCTGTTGTAGCACTTACCTACATTGCTGCACAGCGCACATTCCCTGGCTATAACGATATGGCTGAGGCAAAAGCACTGATGGAAAGCATAGCACGCAGCTTTGGCTACCACTATGGTTTTGCTAAGAAAGTACGTGTTAATACTATCTCTCAATCTCCTACTATTACAACTGCGGGTTCAGGCGTATCCGGTTTTGATGCGTTCTTTACTTATGCCGATAAAATGTCGCCACTGGGTAATGCTACCGCAGAGCAATGTGCAGACTACTGCCTCACACTGTTCAGCGACTACACCAAGATGGTAACTATGCAAAACCTCTTCCACGATGGCGGCTTCTCTAACACCGGTGTTAGCCAGAGCATCATCGAAGAAATGGAAAAAGCAGCACAGGCAAACGGATAATCTCATTTTCTCTCTATAGTAAACAGCAATAATTCCCTGTCATGATACGTTTAAGGCATATGCAATGGACTAAATGGAGCGGCTTATTGCTGTTTACTTTATCTGCTTTCTTTACACAGGCACAGGTTACGGGGGGGCGCTACGCAATGGAATTTCTCAGGCTGCCCAATGCCCCGCATATCAGCGCGCTTGGCGGCATCAATGTAGCCAATCCCGATCAGGATATATCTTTCGTAGGGCAAAACCCTGCACTGATGCGCCCCGGTTTACACAACCAATTGGGGCTCAATCAAAACTTCTACTATTCAGGCATTGGAATCTCTAACCTATTGTACGGTTACCACCTGCCGAAAATCAATACGTCATTTGCGCTCGGTGTGCAATACATCAACTATGGTTCTTTTACAGAAACCGATAACGTAGGTAATGTATACGGTACTTTCCGTGCAAATGATTATAACATCAACCTGACTGCCAGCCGCCAATACGGCAAGAACTGGCGTTATGGCGCTACGCTGAAATGGGCACATTCTAAGCTGTATACCAATACCGCATCTGCTATACTTGCAGATGTAGGCGTAAACTATTACGACACTGCAAGCCTTTGGGATATTGGGATTGTTGCCAAAAACATAGGTTTTATGGTAGACAGGTATACAACTACCAATGCAGCAGAACCATTGCCGCTTGACGTGCAGATAGGCATCTCCAAGCGCTTTAAACACATGCCACTGCGCCTGATGGCAAACATCCACCATCTGTACGAATGGGATATCCGTTATGATAACCCTGCCGATGCACAAACAAACTTGTTAGGTGGTACAGATACTACTACAACTACCAAAAGATACTTTGGCGAAAAGCTGATGCGCCACTTCATATTTGCTGCAGAGCTAACATTGGCAAAACGCCTGACAGTTACTGCCGCATACAACTATCTGCGCCGCAGCGAAATGCTGGTAAAAGATAAACCTGCGCTTGCGGGCTTCTCATTCGGTGCGGGTTTGTATCTCAATAAGTTTCAGGTACATTACGCACGCTCTTACTACAGCCTTGCAGGTGCATACAATGAGATTGGCCTTAACATGCAGCTGAACCAATTATTCGGCATTGGTAAGTTTGGCAACAAAGTCGGCTGGAAAGATACCTATACCGACTGGCAGTAATCTTATCTCTTTTCTCCTTTATGCTTAGGGAAATTGAATAGTATCGACCCCAATACTGGGACGATGAAGATAGCTATACTTGTAAATGAGGTAATGATATCGCCCCAGATAACAGGGTGTTCGCCTAGTGGCAAATGCATCCCTTTCGATTCTAAGCACGATTGCGGCCCTTCCAGAAACTGTGCAAAGGGAGAACAAGGATTGAAGTGGGCTACCAGAGATAGCGTCAGTTTTGTACCAAGAAGTCCTATAACGATATACGCACAGGTATCAAGGAAAGGATATTTCTCCATCAGCTTTACAAAGCCCTGCGCTACAAAACGCATAGCCAGTATACCAATAAATACACCCACCCATATCAGTACTATGTTTTTGGTATAGGCATTGGCAGCTATCACATTATCTATCGAGAAGGCAAGATCCATCAGCTCTACCAGTATTACCGTAGCCCAGAACGGCCCGAATGCACCCAGCGTTTTGCGATAAAACCAGCTTTTGTGCGCATGGTCCAGCTCCTGTTGCAGTGTCTCTTCTTCATCATCCGGAGATTTCTTTTTAGAGAAGAAATGTTTGATGGCCAGTATCAGCAAGTAGATACCACCTACGGGTTTAAACCACCATACTTGTATCAGCAAAGATGCAAACAGCAAACATATACCTCGGAAAACATACGCACCAATGATACCATACTTCAATGCTTTTTTGCGCTGATCTTTTGGCAGGTCAAGCACCATAGTTGCCAGTACAGCGGCATTATCTACAGAAAGCAGGCTTTCTATCAGAATCAGGTTCAGCACCACCATCAGCGATGGTATAGGCTTGTCAGCTATTTGTTGTAAGAGATGTACTATCGAGTCCATTACGTTCTACGAAGGGGTGTCCTTGCAAATGTAGGGGCTTATACAATACACCCGCCATATAGCATTATTAATATTTAATAAGGCGGGTATGTACTGCGCGTGCACCTTTTTTGCTTACTGATAGCGTATAGCTGCCAGGTGTCAAATCCTTTGCAGGCACTACCACATCGCCTTCCGCAGTATGTTGCCACAGTGTTTTGCCACCCATATCTACCAACATACACTGTGCACCTGCCGGAATACCTTTTACCAGCCAGTTATCGCTTGCAGGGTTGGGCTGTACCACAAATTCATCCAGCACCACACCTGCTACATTCAGTATAGCATCGTCTTTTTGCACAAGGCCACCAGCATTCAGGATATGGTCATCCGGGTCTATCTGTATATTGCTCACCATATCTGTGCAGGTAGTTACAAATGTTTGTGTATTGGTGTTATTATACAGCTTTATAATTTTGTCGCCATTGTTTGTAATGAGCTTTATTTCTACCGGCATATGAAAGCATGGTACTGACGATGCTTTTGTTGTGGTTTGTTTTATTTGTATTACAAGCGTGCTGCCTTGCTGCGCCCATCTTGCGCTATATGAAGGATAACCCTCGCCATATATCCACTGATTGAAGAAAGTATCAAGACTGGTGCCATATTCAGTCTCCATTGCCTGCTTCAGGTCTTTGGTGTAGGCACTCCCGTTGTAAAACTGCTGCCTATATCGGCGCAAGCCTTTAAAAAACAGGCTATCCTGCGGTGCCAGATAGCGCAGCATGTGTGTTACAGATGCACCTTTCTTATAGGTAAGTGTACCGTCAAATATGCGCCACACTTGTGTGGTATCATCTACGTAAACACTCCCACTACCTGCTTTAGCCTGATTCATCACCATAGTGCGATATGCCTTTTGAGCAGCAGCTCCTCTGAATTTTTCTACAAACAACTGCTCGCAATACGATGTGATACCCTCACTCAGCCATACATCTCTCCAGCTGGCAAAGCTCACATTATTGCCCCACCACTGGTGTCCCAGTTCATGAGCAATCAGTGTAACATCATTATATGCTCCTGTACCCATAGTAGTCATGGTCTGGTGTTCCATACCACCGCCAAGCGGGCTCATACAATGCCCGTACTTCTCATCATCAAAAGCATATCTGCCAAATATGTTAGAGAAGTGGTCTACTATCAGCCCGGTGCTATCCAATGCTGCTTTGGCTGTTGGTGTAAGATGGCCAGGGGTATTATACACATAGTTCTGTATCAACATAGAGTCGTTCCTGCCATCTGTGTAATGCATATAGTAGCTATACTCGTTATATGGTGCTACTGCTACAGAAATGAGGTAGTATTCAATCGGGTGTTTTGTCTTCCATTCATAACGCACTTTATTGCCTGCTAATGGCACAGTATTCTTCAGCAGGCCATTGCTACCTACCTTCAGTGTATCGTCTACCGTCACCCACATATCTACACTGTCTATCTTGTCTTGCAGGCTTTGTTTGCAGGGCCACCAATCGTCTGCAAATAAATCGTCGCTGATAGAGTACATCAGTTTAAAACCGTTTGCGGTAACAGGATGCAGACCTGCACTGAAGAACTGCCCGTTACCCGCTGTTGCCGCACCATGATAAAATACCTGTGCAGTAAACACAGCATTCTGCGCAAGGGCAGATGATAATGTTACCTTCCTCACAGCACCTGCAGATGTTACAGGCATCAATGCACCATTCAGTTTAAAAGAATCAATTGTTATAGCAAAGTCCAGTTCAAAAGCATAAACAGGCATTGTAGTCGACGTTACCAGTGCAGTAGTTGTCACATCGCCGCTGACGTACGTAGATGTATTGGTTAATGCCAGATTGAATTTCAAATGCTTTACATCATAGTCGTTTTCTTCAATGGTAGCAACAGTTGTTTTTGCTGCGGCACCGCCACTTGCCACTCGGCGCTCTGCACATGCACTGCCTGCATCATGTTTGTGCGCGTGTGTTGCCGTGCCGGCACACACCATCATCATCACTGTTATGTATTTGTAAAGCATACTATTGTTTAATAAGTTTTAAACCCGCAATCTTATCTTTCCCGTTTCTTACCTGCAGCATGTATATACCTTTTGCAAGCATGCTGCCGTCTATAGTAAATGGCATATTGCTACCTGCTTCACCCTTCAACACCACACGTCCTGCAATATCTGTCAGGTTTACAGATGCGCCTTGCGGTACGCCAACTACAACCCATTTATCCGCCGTAGGATTCGGGAATATGATTACGTCTTTTGAAATTAATGTATTTGCACCTAATTCAGGTGTTTTATCTATCCTGTCTACCAGATTCAGAATATTGTTTTTGGGGTCTACCACTATTGTCTTCGCAGGTTTGCCCCATCCAAATCTGTAGTCTTGTATGGCTGCGTTATTGAACACCCTCACGGTAGTATCTACACCACCTCCTATTAGTTTTATATCTACAGATGTAGTAAACACGCTGATAGATGCCGGGTGTGTTGCACGTTGTTTCAATCGCAGAAAAACTGCATCCCCCAACTGATTCCACTCAATTGTATATGCAGGTGCTCCTTGTTTGTATATCCACTGATCTGTGAAGTATGTCCAATCCTTTTTAGTAACAGCATTCAGCACTTTCAGAAAATCATTCGTAGTTGCTGTCTTGTTTGCGTATGTATTTTGGTATGTTTTCAGCACTGCAAAAAACAGGCTGTCGTTAGCAATCTCGTACCGTAGCATGTGCAAAACCGCTGCTGGTTTGTTGTAAGACAATCGCCCGCTGAATATTCTGTCAACATTAGTCGTATCGTCGCCATACACAGTACCGTTGCCATCTTCTTTATCCAATACACTACTATGAAAACTATTCATCCGTGCATCTGCTACAGCTCGCCCCCTGTAGCGTTCATAAAAAAGATATTCTGCGTACGATGCGAAACCTTCGTTCAGCCATATATCGCGCCATGTACCGCATGTTACATAATCGCCAAACCACTGATGTGCCAGCTCGTGCGATATTAATCCCGGACCTGCATTACCGCATGTACTCATTGTCTGGTGTTCCATACCACCAAACAGCGGCGCTATACAATGCCCGTATTTCTCTTTATAGAAAGGATACACACCAAATACTTCAGAAAAGTATTGCAGCATCTGGGCAGTACTGTCTAGTCCCGCTTTGTACAATGCCATTGCATCCGGTACGTCGTATATAAAGTTTTGCACCAGCATGCTATCTGCAACACCGGGCAAGGCTACTTTATAACTATAGTCTTTATATTTGGCCACCGCCGCACTCAGCAGGTAATAGGCAATGGGGTATTGTGTGTGCCATTCGTAGCGCAGCGTACCACCAGGCATGGGTGTTATTTTTTTCAGCAGTCCGTTACTGCCTGCTTTTGTACTATCCGGCACTGTAAGCCATATAGCGGCACTATCTATCTTGTCTTGCAGGCTTTGTTTGCAGGGCCACCAGTCTTTGCTCATATATGGCTCGCTGAGGGTATACGTTACGTTGATGCCGGGAGGGTCTGCCTTATATTGGTTCAGTCCAAGGCGGGTGAAAAAACCATTTCCTTTCTCCGGTGTACCATGATAGTATACCTGTACTGTAAACAGTTCGTTTTCTGCTATTGGAGATGAGAGTATTATCCTTCGTACGTCACCATTCGATACTACTGTATGCGCAGCACCGTTTACAAAAACAGAATCAATCGTCAATGCTTGAGACAACTCAAAGCAATAGGTATCCATTACAGCAGCGGTTACTACGGCTTTTGTTATTGCACTGCCGCTGATGTTTACACCTGTATCATTTAGTGCAATATCCAGCTTCACGTATTTTACATCGTAATATTCTTCCTCGGGTACCAGTACGGTTGTTTTGTTAAATGCCTGATTTACAGCAGATTTATAATGGCTGCAGCTTATTTCCTGCCCGCACACCTGTACAGTCATTAATATGCAAAACAATAACCAGACTCTGTAAACCATCTACCCTTTTACTTGAACACTTAAAGTTAGCCATTCGGTGTGGAAATCCCCCCAAACGGGTTAGCAGCCAAACGTCACATGCGAGTAATTTTATTATAACATCATTTCTTGCAGGATATGAAAAGCATTGTTTTAAAACATTCAAGATTCATCGGGCAATCTTTGCTATGGTCTTTGCTGCTATATATAACCACCATATTGATACTGGACTGGGAAGATGTGAAGCGTGGATATAAAGACGGCGTACAGGCAGTACGCATCAGCACTCAGGAACAACCCAATGCTACCAAACGAATTGCATACACAAGCAACACAGGTGTGCTAAAAGCAATATGGCTGCACCTTATCAGGAGCAGCCATAGCTAAACATCTCAAAATCAAAATATTATGCAGCGTTTTCCGCGTGTTCTATCAATTGTTTGTGCTCTTCGCTAACAATTTGTAGCGCAAGGCTTTTGATAGATGGGAATAGCATTTCGTATACTTCCTTTCGGCTATCAGGCACATCCGTGTCTTGCATTCCTAATATGTAAATGATTGATTCAGGTACATCTAATACTTCGCACACCTTTTTTATAGTGCGTGTGCTCGGACGTTTTACACCGTTTTCAATCTGCGACAGTGATGTTTGCGAGATACTACATTTATCTGCCAACTCGTACTGAGTTATATCCAACTGTCTCCTTATCGACCTGATTGCTAATCCAATATTCATAGGTTTTCGTATTTGGTTGCTTCTGATAAATAAGACGACTACCAAATGAAAAAGGTTGGTAGCACCGAAAAAAAACTTTAACTCATAGAGAAAGATTATAATCTCTATAACCTTCCCTGATAATATTGAATGTGTAAAACCTAATCGCTTACTTTTGCGCGATGGCAGGAAATTTCACACAACGCGTAACATACAACGGCACTTCTGTATTGGCAGTAATTGTACCACAATTACGAAAAGACGGTATGTATTACGAGGTGAACATTGCCGGCTTTCCTCGCTTTTACATGACGTGGAGCGCGCTGGAACGCTATGATGTTACAGGCGATGAAACGCAATCCATCCCTTACGAATTGCAATTGGCTGTAAGTGATGTGATTGAAGCACGAAATAAATAAGAGCTAGTCTTCCAGCCTGCGCCATGCAAGGTGATGTGTTTCTTCTTTACCTTTCTTTTTGCGCATTACAACTGCTAACATTCTTGTTTTTTCGTCAAAATGTTCGCTGTCAGGATAGAATTGCATATGTGTACCTGCTTCGCTCCCTTTACAGAAAGGATACTTTACCAATACATTTTTTCTGTTGATATGGCAAAGAATGGCGTCTGTACTATCGAATGACATAACAAGTGCATATGGCGCAGAAACAGGCGAATCAATTTTACTTAAATCATCATTGTACAATACATAACTACTGTTTTTCGAAAGCAGGCATATTGGGTTGTGTAATGATTGCCTGCATGATAGCTTACCAAAAACAGATGGATATACTGTGGTATATACCAGTCCATGAGCAGATGGCAAAACTATTGCAGCCATCTCATCACCATTATCATCAATCTTAGTAATAATATACTTACCAAATTTATCCATAGGGTAGCCTTTCATCTGTTCGCCTACACCTGCTTCCATGTGTATAGTAGTTGTGACACCTCTGTCATTCGTCTTATAAGCCATCAACGATGCAGTTTCAAACGATGGCATCTCTTTTTCAGCCCCTTGTTTCAAAATATAGTCTTTAGCCTTTATGAATTTGATATACTTACTTTTCATCGAAGACATATTCTCCGGTAATATCAGCTGCAGATAGTTCCTGTCATTATTCAACTTTCTATCAAGCCCGTTTTGCAGCATATAATAAGTACTTACGTTCAGCAAAACATTTAAAGTGCTATTAAACTCATTTTTTGAAAAACGCATTCCCGATAACGAAATATTATCTGCAAGATTGATTTCAGTTACAGACAATTTTTGCGCATCTGCCGGCATATATATCAACCAGACAGAAACTTTATGAACCTTTTCAAACTTCACTACCTTCTCTGTTTTCATAACAGCCATAACAGATCCATCGGTATATCCATCTGCGCCTATATAACTAAAATAGTCATACTCCTTCCAAGGCAATTTGTAAGAATGTTCTTTATCCAGCTTGTTATCTTCGTTATACTTCTGTATGGTGATAGTTACTGAATCTAATTCTGAATGTTGTAAAAAACCTACTACAGCATAACCTGCATTTCCCGAAGTTTTTACCAAAGACATTTTTATTTCTTTCTGAAAACTTGGCGATGCCAATATTACTGACTCAGAAACCAATGCGCCGGTATTTACATTGAATACAAATCTTACAAGAGAGGCTACATTGTCTATTTGCTGACGTACAAATAGTACCGGGTTTCCTCCTATCTCATAGAAACCCATGAATCTGGAATTATCAAGTATGTTAAGATCCAGCTTCTTTGTTTCTGATTTTGAATTTGCAATTTGTTTGCCTTGTTTATCAAAAACGATGGTGCGGATTAACTTCCTGTTTTCAAAGTGAACCAGCACTGTATTACCATTGCTCATCTGCAACACCTTATTCCAACCATCTTGCCCTATATCTACAGGCTGGCTGATAATGAGTGTACTGTCTTGTGCAGATGCTTGCGTAGTTAGCAATACAAGGAATAGTAGAAAGGGGGTTATTAGTCTCATTGAGGGTAGTGTTATTATAGCTGCTAAAATAATACACAGCATTGTATTCTAAAATAGCACTCAAAAACAAAGCCCCTGCAAATTGCAGGGGCTTATTATATTTCTGTTACTTAAGTTTTAAGCTTCAGCTTCCATGTAAGAAGAAACAGGCTCGCAAGTACATATCAGGTTGCGGTCGCCGTGTGTATTGTTTACACGTGCTACACTTGGCCAGAATTTGTTGTTCTTCACCCATTCCAGCGGATATGCTGCCTGCTCGCGTGTGTATGGATGTGCCCAATCGCTTGCTACTACTGCAAACTGTGTATGCGGTGCATTCTTCAGCACGTTGTCTTTCTTATCTGCTTTGCCTTCTTCTATAGCACGTATCTCTGCACGGATACTCAGCAATGCATCGCAGAAGCGATCCAGCTCTGCTTTGTCTTCACTCTCTGTAGGCTCTATCATGATAGTGCCCGGTACAGGGAAGCTCATCGTAGGTGCGTGGAAGCCATAGTCCATCAGGCGTTTTGCTACGTCTTCCGCTTCTATCTCTGCTGTCTTCTTAAACGGACGCAGGTCTACGATAAATTCGTGTGCGCATGTACCACCGGTACCAGTGTACAGAATGTCGAAATCGTTTTGCAAACGTGCACGCATGTAGTTGGCATTCAGGATAGCGAATTCTGTTGCTTTACGCACACCTGCCGAACCCAGCATACGGATGTATGCATAAGATATCAGCAATATGCTTGCAGAGCCGAATGGTGCTGCAGATACCGCGTTAGCAGCCTTGCCGTCTGTATATACCACGTGCGATGGCAGGTGTGGTGCAAGGTGTGCCTTTACGCATATAGGGCCCATGCCGGGGCCGCCACCACCGTGTGGTATAGCGAATGTTTTATGCAGATTCAGGTGGCAAACGTCTGCGCCAATAAGGCCAGGCGCTGTAAGGCCTACCTGTGCATTCATGTTTGCACCATCCATATACACCTGTCCGCCATGTTGGTGAACGATGTCTGTAATTTCTTTGATTGTCTCTTCGTACACACCGTATGTAGATGGGTATGTAACCATGATACCTGCCAGGTTTGCAGCATGCTGTGCAGCTTTTGCCTTCAGGTCTTCTACATCTATATAGCCGTTTTCCAGTGCTTTTACCACTACCACTTTGTAGCCCACCATTACTGCAGATGCAGGGTTAGTACCGTGTGCAGATATTGGTATCAGCATCACGTTGCGGTGTTTGTCGCCGCGGCTGTCGTGGTAAGATTTGATTGTCAGCAAACCTGCATACTCGCCTTGTGCACCACTGTTTGGTTGCAGGCTGCATGCGTCAAACCCTGTGATTTCGCACAGATAGTCAGACAGTTCTTTTGACATTTGCAGGTAACCTGCTGCCTGGTCTTTTGGTACAAACGGGTGCATCTTGCTCCAGTGTGCCCAACTAAGTGGCATCATTTCTGTTGCAGCGTTCAGCTTCATGGTACAAGAACCAAGTGATATCATACTTGTGTTCAGGCTCAGATCCTTGTTCTCCAACATTTTGATGTAGCGCATCATTTGCGATTCGCTATGATGGCTGTTGAATACAGGATGTGTAAGGAATGAAGATGTACGTGTAAGAGCTGTACCGATGTTTGTCAGTATTTCTTCATGGCTGATCTCGAAACTTACCGGTGCATCGGCACTGTCAAATACTGCTATGATATTGAACAGGTCTGATGGTGTTGTTGTTTCGTCCAGAGAGATACCTACCAATGTATTATCTGCAAAATAGCGGAAGTTGATTTGTGCTGCTTCTGCTTTTGCTTTGATGGCACTTGCATCAGCTACTTTTACAACGATGGTATCGAAGTAAGATTCTGATACGATGCTTACGTCATGTGCTTTCAGCTGGCTTGCCAGTGTGTGCGTCAGTACGCTTACACGTTTAGCAATGTTTATCAGCCCGTCAGGACCATGATACACTGCATACATAGCTGCCATGTTTGCCAGCAATGCCTGTGCAGTACAGATGTTTGATGTTGCCTTCTCGCGTTTGATGTGCTGCTCGCGTGTTTGCAGTGCCATACGCAGTGCACGGTTACCGTTAGCATCGATACTTACACCAATGATACGACCCGGAATGGCACGTTTGAAATCTTCTGTACAAGAGAAGAATGCCGCGTGCGGACCACCATAACCCAGTGGTACACCAAAGCGTTGTGCGCTACCCAGTGCTACGTCAGCACCCAGTTCGCCCGGAGGAGTAAGGAGTGTAAGCGCCAGCAGGTCTGTAGCCATAGCCACATAAGCACCGGCAGCGTGTACTTTTTCTATAAAGCCGCGGTAATCTTCTACACTACCCTTATCGTTAGGGTATTGTACCAGTGCACCAAAGTAGGTGTTATCGATAGTTGCCGTTTTGTAATCGCCTACAACAACAGTTGCACCCAGTGGTGTAGCACGTGTTATAACAACGTCCAGCGTTTGTGGGAAGATGTTCTCGTCAACAAAGAACTTAGCACGTTCCAGATTGTCGTGGTCTTTATTCAGCGTAGCCAGGAACATGTGCATTGCTTCAGCAGCAGCAGTTGCTTCGTCCAGCAAAGATGCATTAGCAATAGGCAGTGCTGTCAGGTCGCTTACCATTGTCTGGTAGTTCAGCAGGCTTTCCAGACGACCCTGAGAGATTTCTGCCTGATATGGTGTGTACTGCGTGTACCATCCCGGGTTTTCGAAGATGTTGCGCAGGATAACGCTTGGTGTTAGGGTATCGTAATAGCCCTGTCCTATATAGTTTTTGTAAAGTTTGTTTTTAGCAGATATCTCTTTAGATATACGCAGGTATTCCGCTTCGCTGATGGCATCAGGTATGTTCAATGCTTTGTTCATGCGGATGGCTGACGGCACCGTTCGTCCAACCAACTCTTCCATATCTGCTACACCAATAGTCGCCAGCATCTGCCTGGTATCGTGTTCGTTAGGGCCAATGTGGCGACCTTCGAACTCCTGATTTTGAAGGGAAAACAAATTCATAATAATGTCTTAGAACTCCTTAAAGATTATAAAGAAATGCAAAGTTAGCGGGATAGCGGGGATTTGCAAAACGGAATACTCATCCCATTAAGAATAATAAGATTTATGTATAAGGATTGCCCCTCAGAAGTGGGGTAAAGTATAACAAGCTATTCCAACACCCCTTCTTTTATCTCATTCCACAAGGCACGGTAGCAAGTGGCAGCAAAGCTACTGGGTGCAAATGCCTCTACGGGTGCATTCTTGATGCCCATCCTTTCAATATCAGACAGGTAGGGTACGTAGTATTCAAAGAAGCGCTTGTCTTTATAAAGCTGCGCCATTACGTCTTTGTGCATGTTCTTACGGATGTCGACCATCGTAAAGAAGCACATCAGCTTTTCCAGTTCACCTGCCTTTTCTTCAAAATAGCTCTTTACTATCTCGTAGGTACGCACAGATAGCGTGGTAGGTATCACAGGCATTAGTACCGCATCCGAAGCATAGAAGATGTTATCTGCCAGATGAGAGAAGCCCGGCGGGCAATCGATGAACACAAAGTCGTAATCGTGCTCCAGCCCCTTCAGCAGGTTGCGCAGTTGCTTTTTAGAGTGTTTGTCATCCAGTAGCAAATCTAGCTTGCGGGCAGATAGGTCTGCAGGTATAATGTCCAGCCCTTCATAGTCTGTACCCATGATGGCTTCATCTATCGTCATGCTATGCTCTATCAGCTTTTTGGCAGCACCTTTTTCCTTGGGCTGTGCTTTGTAGTAAAAGCTGGCAGCACCCTGCGGGTCCAGATCCCACAACAGGGTTTTATAACCGTCTTTTGCGGCCATATATGCAAAGTTGACACAAGATGCCGTCTTTCCCACACCACCCTTCAGATTGTACAATGATGCTACGAACATAACAGTAGTATTAAGCCTTTATATAAAACTACATTTTTATACGTAGGATAGCAACGATGGGGTGTTATGTTTCAGATACCTATAGCCGCTTATTACCTATTTTTACAACCACTCGCATACCCGTATGGATACTTCTTTTGATTTTGACCATGTAATAGCTGCTATAGAGAGCAGATACTGCAAGCTGCAGCCAGACTGCATTGTTGCTCTGCCACAGCACTTTCGGCCCATGCTGGTAGCCAAAGACACCAAGCTGGTAAAAGAAGGGCAATATGCCGATAAGACCTACTATATAATAAAAGGCTGTGTGAGGGCTTATTATGTAAAAGACGGCAAAGAGATAACCGACTGGTTTGCTTTTGAAAATGAGTTTGTATGCTCCATCCACAGCTTCTTTAACAATGTGCCCAGCCCGCATTACATAGAAGTACTGGAAGACAGCCTACTGTTAGAGATAAGCCGCGACAGCGCACAACAACTCAGCGAGGCATTTCACAATTTTGAGGCACTGCAAAAGCAGGTAGTGGTACACACACTGCTGAAGCTGCAGTACCGAGTAGAAGGGCTCCTGTTTGAAAGTGCACACAACCGTTATCAAAACCTGCTGGCATATCAGCCGGATATAATACTACGTGTACCACTTACCCATATCGCATCTCACCTTGGCATAACACTGGAAACACTGAGCCGAATACGCAACCCTAAGTACGGAATTTGATATATATCAAATGTAATCTCACAGCACCTGTTCAACTTTGCTTTTGCAATAAAGACAAACATGACAGGCAAGAAGATATTGGTCGTCAATGGCCACCCCGATGCGGAAAGCTTTAACCATGCCTTAGCTGATGCTTATGTAAAAGGCGCACAGGAATCAGGCGCTGCAATTGAAGTGATTGACATTGGTACACTCAGCTTCAACCCCAATCTGCAATATGGCTACAGACAGCGCACCGAGCTGGAACCCGACCTGCTGGATGCACAGCAGAAGATACTGTGGGCAGAGCATATCGTATTCATTCACCCACTTTGGTGGGGCTCTTACCCTGCCATTATGAAAGGCTTTCTGGACCGTGTACTACTACCGGGATTTGCCTTCAAAAAAAGGGAGGGCTCTGTTTGGTGGGACAAGCTGCTGAAAGGCAGAACAGCTACTATCATCTGCACGATGGATCAGCCTGCATGGTACTATTGGTTGGTTTATAAAAGCCCAAGCATCAACGCACTGAAGAAGCTGACACTGGAGTTTTGCGGCATCAAGCCTGTAAAGACGGTGCGCATTGGCCCTATCAGACTATCAAAAGCCAGCTACCGCGAAAACTGGGTATCGCGTATATACAAGCTTGGCCTACGAAATAGCTGACAGGGACTACATATTTACCACATCGGGGTTGCCCATTTTGCCGGCATTGTAGTCGTTGATACATTGTATGATTTGCGCTTCGGTGTTCATCACAAACGGACCGTAAGAATACACAACTTCATTGAGTGGCTGACCGCCCAGCAGGAATATCTCTGCGCCTTCTTCGCTATATATGTTGATGTTCTCGGCATCGCGCTTGTAGAGTACCAGTTGGTTGGGTTTGATAGCATGCTGACCTTCCACTTCTAAACCACCATTCACCACATAGATAAATGCATTGTGCTGTGCATTGACAGGTATATCGAGCCTTGCACCTTTATTCAGCTTCAGGTAATAGTAGAACGCAGGACTGTATGTTTTAACACTCGATTTCTCACCATACAACTCACCCAATACCACACGGGCTGTATAGTCTTTGTTCATGATGACTGGCATGTTCTCACCACGATAGACGGTAGTGCTAGGTGCATCGTGCTTATGAGCAGATGGTATATTGAGCCATATCTGGAAGCCGTGAATCTTACCACCTTCTTTCTTCAACTGCTCACCACTTTCCTCCATGTGTATAGCACCACGACCGGAGTTGAACATCATGTATTCACCCGTCTCTATCTGGAAATCGTAATTAAGGCTGTCTTTGTGATGGCCACTACCCGACAGGAAGTAGGTGGTAGGTATCACCCCTGCATGCGGATGCGCAGGCACTTTCAGTGCTGTGCTGCCTGGCTTCAGCTCCACAGGGCCAAACTCATCGAAGAAAACAAAAGGCGACACATAGTCGTTGTGATTGCCTGCAAAGGCACGCATAACCGGCAAGGTACCCACCATGGTAGCATCTGCATCGAGCACGCGGTACACCTGACGATTGCGCTTGTTGCTATACATACCGCTTTGCCCCAGTAACAGGGATGGTGCAGCTACAGATGCACCCAATATTGCCGAACCTTTAATGAATTTTCTTCTGCTCATCATACCGTAAAGTTAGGGATATATAGTATAGAAATAATTCAACTAATGTCTATACATGAATAAAGCTGAGTGATATAATAAATGTTCGCATTTGTTGATAGTTTTTGATAGTATTTGTACAGTTTTCAAAGTTTTCGTTTCCACCCATATTCCAGTTTTGTATCTAACACTATGGCTCTCAATACTTGTGAGATGGTTGGTTGTTGTAAAGCAGTTACAAGATTGTTACGTTTTGTTGCCGTTGTAACTGTTTTTGTTACAGTATCGGTTATGCTTGTTTCGTTTTGTTGCAACGCGGTTTTGATGATATGCGCTAGTAATACGCGCTTCTCATATACATCTGCCAGCTCTGCACCATAGTCTTGCTGTAGTTGTTGCAAGACTGAATTTTCTATAGCAGTATATGCTTCCTGTATTTTGTTGCGGATGTATGGGATGGATAACAGACGGCAGGCATTGTTGTATGCGGCAGCAGGCGAAGATTGTGGGTAGGCTTTCAGGTATGCCGCCCTACGATTGCCGTGTGCAATCATTTCCTGTATAAATGTTTCGTGGCGCAGGTTCATGGTGGTGTTTTTTATTAATGCAAAAATACAATAAAAAACAAAAAAGCTGCCTAAAGTTAAGGCAGCTTTAAAATAACTTTACATTCAGGCTACTTCTTCTGCAATATCTCACACTCTATGGTATGTCCATTCATCTCTGCACCTGTTTTCTTTTCCTGACAATCCACTTCGGCATTTCCTTTAGTGTCTTTAGCGCCTGTGTAAGTACCCACACCACCATGGCTGTAGTGTGTAGTGCATGAACAATAATAGTTTAAAGCAAACTTTTCGCAAGAGCTGGCAGTAATAGCCAATAGGGAAAGTACAATAAGTTTTTTCATAAGTATGTTTTATCGGGGGTGTTAGATAGCAGCGAAAATAGTATGTAAAGTTGACATATAAAAGGTTCAATCTTTATTCTCAACTACATCGCAATTTGCAGTTTGTCCGCCTGCTGTCATTTCTGCTATCTTATCGCTGCAATCAGCTTCAGCTTTTGCCCTTACACTGCTAGCTCCAACATAAGTACCCGAACCAACAGTTGTTGTAATAGTGCATTGGCAATGATATACCCCTGTTTTAGTACATGCAGCAAAAGCGGATAGTATTACAATAAAGAAGCTGAATTTCATCATAGTGTTTAGTTCAATCATTACAATTTACCGAAACTTACACCCTTGTAATACAAACAGTGCATAAAAAATCCCCTGCGTTGGCAGAGGATTGTAAATGAATGTGTTACAGTTTTAGTACTCATCTTCGTTAAAGAAGAAGTCTTCCTGCGTAGGATAATCAGGCCATATATCTTCGATACCTTCGTAGATTTCGCCTTCGTCATCCAGCTCTTGCAGGTTCTCAACAACTTCCAGTGGCGCGCCCGAACGGATGGCATAGTCAATCAGTTCGTCTTTGGTTGCAGGCCATGGTGCGTCTTCTAAGTGCGATGCTAGTTCTAACGTCCAAAACATATTATAAATTATTTATTTTTATTACCTATTTCCGCAAATGTAAGTTTTCAATTAACAATAACAAATTTTCTATTCTTAAGGTTATCCTATGTTTTATAACATAAGAGCACTTGTATGGTTTAGCAGGGTTTTATTGCCTAGTGAAAACTAACGCTGAAAGTGGTTTGATTATTTCTTAGCTTATTATCGTTTATTTGTATTGTATCATTATCTAAAAACATGGTATTGCCCCACGGGGTTGTACATATAATAGTGCTATGCTTGTTGCTGAAAATCTGGTAAAAAAATACGGAACTCTAACGGTAGTAAATGGTGTGAGCCTCAGCATAGGCAAAGGAGAGATAGTATCTGTAGTCGGGCAATCGGGCGCGGGCAAGAGTACACTGCTGCACCTGCTGGGCGCACTGGACAAGCCCGATAGTGGAAGTGTACTGATAGATGGCACTGATATTTTTAAACTCCCAGCCAAAAAGCAGGCTGCCTTTCGCAACAAGCATATAGGTTTTGTATTTCAGTTTCACCACCTGCTGCCCGAGTTCAGCGCTATAGAAAATGTATCTGTACCACTTTGGATAGCAGGGCAAGGCAGAAAAGAGGCGATGGATAATGCAGCTGCCATGCTGGATATTGTAGGGCTTGGCAACAAGCTGGATAATAAACCTTCTGAATTATCGGGTGGCGAACAGCAACGTGTGGCAATAGCCCGCGCATTGGTAAATAAACCAAGCATTATAATGGCCGATGAACCTACCGGCAATCTGGATAGTGCCAACGCACAATCCGTCCATCAGCTGTTTATAGACCTCCGAAACAAGCTGGGGCAGACATTTGTGATGATAACCCACAATGAAGAGCTTGCCGGTATGACGGACAGGACATTGACCATGAAAGACGGTAAGATACAAGCCTGACAAATGATAGAGGGCTTTTTACAAATACTTAAAATAACTATATCAACACCTTTAACAGGTTAAGTTTTAAAGAATTTGTGGGCTTTCTTCGTGTTTTAGTCAAAAAGTATATTTTTGCACCATAAAATAAATGCATTAGCCATGTCTGAAATTGCAAATCGCGTTAAAAAGATTATCGTTGATAAACTTGGTGTTGACGAATCTGAAGTAACAACTGAGGCTAGTTTTACAAACGATCTGGGAGCTGACTCTCTGGATACTGTAGAACTGATCATGGAATTCGAAAAAGAATTCAACATCTCTATTCCTGATGAACAAGCTGAAACTATAACAACTGTAGGACAGGCTGTTTCTTATCTGGAAGAACACGTAAAGTAATCAATCAAGCTATTCAGTAACTGAAATTGTTTCAATGAATTCACCGTTCAAACGAGTTGTCGTTACGGGTATCGGCGCCCTTACGCCCATAGGTAATACTGCTCCCGCATATTGGGAAGGCCTTATCAATGGCGTTTCGGGCGCTGATTTCATTACCAATTTTGATGCGAGCAAGTTTAAAACAAGGTTTGCATGCGAATTGAAAGGATTTAATCCCGAAGACTTTCTGGAAAAGAAAGAAGCACGCAAACTTGACCGTTTTGCACAAGTAGCTATTGTAGCTGCAGACGAAGCGGTAAAAAATGCCAAACTGGATGACCCAAGCCTGGATAAAGACCGCATTGGTGTAATATGGGCTTCGGGTATAGGCGGTATGATTACCTTCATCGAAGAGATGACTGCGTTCAACGCAGGCGATGGTACACCTCGTTTCAACCCATTCTTCATTCCTAAGCTGATTCTGGACATTGCTGCAGGCCATATCTCTATGCGCTACAGCTTCCGTGGTCCGAACTTTGCTACCGTTAGTGCCTGCGCATCTGCTACCAACGGCCTGATAGACGCCTTTACATATATACGCCTTGGTAAAGCCGATGCGATTGTAACAGGTGGTTCTGAAGCTGTAGTTACCCAATCGGGTATTGGTGGTTTCAATGCTATGAAAGCACTGAGCGAACGCAATGACGACCCTAAGACAGCGAGCCGTCCTTTTGATTTGGACCGCGACGGGTTTGTACTGGGCGAAGGTGCAGGTGCCATTATTCTGGAAGAACTGGAGCACGCTAAAGCGCGCGGTGCTACCATTTATGCAGAGGTTGCAGGCGGCGGCATGAGTGCCGATGCTTATCACCTGACTGCTCCGCATCCGGAAGGCTTGGGTGTTATCAACGTAATGAACAATGCGTTGAATGATGCAGGTATGAAGCCTGAGGATATCGATTACATCAACGTGCACGGTACATCTACACCGTTGGGCGATATAGCCGAAATCATTGCTATACAAAAAGTATTTGGCGAGCATGCTTATAATCTGAACATCAGCTCTACCAAATCTATGACAGGCCACCTGTTGGGTGCTGCCGGTGGTATAGAAGCGATTGCCGCTATATTATCTGTAGTTAATGATACGGTACCACCTACCATCAACCACAAGACTACAGACCCTGCATTCGACCCAAGACTGAATTTCACGTTGCACACTGCACAGAAACGTACAGTACGTGCTGCGCTGAGCAATACATTCGGCTTTGGTGGTCACAATGCGTCTATTATCTTCAAAAAATACGAAGAATAGCGCGTGCGCAGGTTCACGGCACGAATCTTACACTTCTTTTCTCCCAACAAAGAGTTGGTGCGACAACTGGAGCACTTGCTGGGTTACACCCCTAAGCATTTGCCATACTACCAGCTTGCATTGATGCACCGCAGCAAAATTGAAGAGCTGCAGCAAAACAATGAAAGGCTGGAGTTTCTGGGCGATGCCATACTGGGCTCTATTGTTGCAGAATACCTTTTTAAGAAATATCCCACACAGCCAGAAGGCTACCTTACAGAGCTTCGCAGCCGCATAGTGCGCCGCGAAACGATGAACAATGTAGCACTGCGCATGGGCCTGCACAAAATGGTGCAGTATAACCAGAACGACCGAGGGCTGAGCCGCAGCCATATATTCGGCAACGCGCTGGAAGCCTTGATAGGCGCTGTTTATCTGGATCAGGGTTTTTCCCGCACACGTACTTTTATCCTCAATCAGGTTATAAAACCATATATAGATATCGAGGTAATGGAAAGTACAGATACCAACTACAAAAACAAACTGCTGAGCTGGGCACAACGCAACGGTAAAGAGCTCGCTTTTGAAAGTGTGGATGAAAAAGTAGAAGGTACACGCAAGGTATTTACCATAGCCATTGTACTAAGTGGCGAGCAGGTAGCAACAGGTACAGGCTTCAACAAAAAAGAAGCAGGTCAGGTAGCCGCACAAAAAGCGCTGGAACTGCTGGGTGTAAAGGGCAGCTAAAATTTCCCAGATATTAATCCTCCCCGACGTGCAATCTGTGAAACAGTCTATGTGCTGCAGGTGCCAGTATGATACCGATATTGGTAATGAATACTACGCCGCTGAATAAGGCATAGAAAGAAGAAAAGAGTTTGCCCGACGTAGTTTTAATTTCTACCACAGGGCCCATGCCACTGAGTATCATGCTTGCATTGTGCAGTGAATCTATCCAAGGAATATCAGCAGTGTAGTGATAGCCTACAATACCTATCAGCAAACACAGCGCGAGAATGACTACTGCAAAACCAACACTGCGCATCATCCTGCCATAATAAACAGATTTGGGAGCCAGCTTTTCGTGTTTCTTCTCGTACATACACTATGCAGTTTAGTGACACTTAAAATGTTCGAAAGGTTCTTTGCAATCAAGACACTTGTATAGCGACTTGCAAGACGTAGGCCCGAAGCGGCTTACCAGCTGTGTATGCTCGCTATTGCAACGCGGGCAAGGTATATTATCATCTTCGAATAGCGCCAGCGGATTGTCTGATGTCTTGCGCACAGGTGGTGCTATGCCGTATTCTTTCAGCTTGCGTTTCCCTTCTTCCGTCATCCAGTCTGTTGTCCATGCAGGGCTTAGCTGCTGCTCTATATGTACTTTCTTAAAGCCCCTGCTCATCAATGCCATACGGATGTTAATACCTATCACATCCATTGCAGGGCAGCCGCTGTAAGTAGGTGTAATAACAACTGTTACTTCATCATCTGCAATACGTACATCTCTCACTATACCCAAATCCAGTATAGTAAGTACCGGCACTTCAGGGTCTGTAACCTGTTGCAACCAGTCGTATACTTGTGATGTTGTTATTGCAGACATTTACTTATCATTAATCCTGAAGATTACTCTTTTGGTATAATATGCTCTTACAGGTGTTTCATTAAGTATTGCAGGCTTCCAAGGGGGCATACTTGATATTATGCGAACTGCCTCTTCTTCTAAGCCTGCACCTACTCTCTTACCGACTATCCTTGCACTATCAATTGCTCCTGTTTCTGTTACTATAAACCGTACCGTTACTGCACCTTCTATATGATTCTTATATGCTATCTCAGGATAGTGCATATTTTCTGTAATGTATTTATCTATATCGTAAGCAGCCACAGGCATCTTATCTACATATCTAAACACTTCTTTGGCTTGCTGAGCATCAGCTACAATATTGAGCAATAAGCATATAACAACAAGCAAGTGTTTCATATTATTTACGTAAGTCGGGCGGTATTGAGAATTGTATATTTTGTGTATAATATACCTTTACTGCTGTCCCTTTTACCTTTCCGGGTTTCCACTTAGGACAGCTTTTCATCAACCTTATACACTCCGCCTCCAACTCTTCTCCATACCTGATGCGTTTACCAACGATTTTAATTTCACCTATACTACCATCCGTATTTACAGCAAACTGTACTGTTACAGTTCCTTCTATACCATTTTCAAAAGACTCGTTTGGATAGCTTAAGTTTTGAGATAAAAAATCTGGAAAACTAAATGTAGGTTCAGGTAACTCATCAACATATACATAAGTTGAATCTCCTGACAACAATTTTGTTCCTATAGCTTCTGTCTGCGCATGCAAACTAAATGCTGACAATAAAAGCAGCAGATTCAGGAACAGGATTTTCTTCATAGGGCTATAATTTTACTACCACTCCATATCAGGGTATGCACGTTGCATAAACTGCATTTCTGCCAGTACAAAACCTAGGTTTTCGCTATGGCGGCATTCTTTACCACCACTATGCATCCAGTTGTTGGCAGGCAGTGTCAGTGTAGCTTCTTCTGTTACAGTAGCTACATGCTGCATCCATTTGCTTTTAATGGCTTCCAAGTCGACACCAATACCTTCGGCAAGCATTGCTTTATCTGCTTCTGTAGCTTCAAAAAACTCGCCTGTATAAGCCCAGCGGTTATCTACCGCTTCCTGTATGCGTGCCTTGCTTTCATCCGTACCATCACCCAGGCGTATCATCCATTCGCTGCTCCAGCGCAGGTGGTAGGTTACTTCTTTCAGCGATTTTTCTGCAATGGCAGCCAGAACAGTGTCTTTGCTTTTTTGCAGTTCTGTATAGAAATAAAAGTTGAAAGCATCATAAAAGAAAGAACGAACTACGGTATATGCCCAGTCTTTATTGGGCTGTTCTGTCAGCAGTACATTGCGAAAATCCCAAGAGTCGCGCAGGTATGCCAAGTCATCTTCATCTATATTTTCGCCTTTGTTTATTTTGTTTTGCAATGCAGTAGAAGTAAACAGTGCACTCTTCTGCTCTGCAGACAGTGCATTGAACATATCAGCCGCATGCTGATACAATGAGCGTGCCTGACCAAGATGATCGAGCGAGGTATTTGTGATAGCGATATCCTGCTCCAGTATCGGCCCGTGGCCACACCATTCGCTGATGCGATGACCAATAATCAATGCATTATCTGCTATCTGTAATGTGTATAGTAGTTGACTTGTTGATTGGTTGACTTGTTGATTGGTCATTCCTAATTATTTAAATTGCCTCGTAAGAAAGTAATGTACCCGTTTAATAATTTGCCTGTATCACCGATTTTACTTTCTACACTACTGATGTCTTCTTTTGATAAATATTTGCAGTCCAAAGCATCTATTAGATGATTCTGTACCTCGCTTAGTGAGCCTCTGGCCTGTATACAAAAATGCAGTTGCTCTTTGTAAGTGTATCTTCCATGCCCTTCAGCAATGTTAGCACATACAGACCTTGATGCCCTTATTAGTTGATCCGATAACCTGAACTTTTCATCCTGAGGTAGTTTCTTTACAATTTCATACACCTCGTTCTTTAATGTTCTTGCTACCTGCCAAACAGTTAATTCAGTAAAGCTTTGATATGGTTTATTATCGCTCAAGTTAACTTATCAACAGGCCAACAAATCAACTAATTAGATTACATGTGTTTCAGTTCGTCCGGCAGGTTGTAGAAAGTAGGGTGACGATATACTTTATCGTTTGCCGGTTCGTACATAGATGCTGCCTCGTATGGGTCTGATGCGTGTATGTTTTTGCTTTCTACCACCCAGATGCTAACACCTTCCATACGGCGTGTATATACATCGCGTGCATTTTCTATAGCCATCTGCGCATCTGCCGCGTGTAGGCTACCTGCATGCTTGTGGTCAAGGCCTGCTTTGCTGCGGATAAACACTTCCCACAAAGGCCACTCGCCCGCTGTGCTGTGTGTACCGCTTGCACCTGTTGCCTGTTCTTTATCGCCGTAGTCTCCGTAGAGGTTTTTATTTATGAATTGATTCATTGCTCAGTTTTTGTCTGTGCTACCTGTTATCAAGCAGCTTTTACTTCTTTGTTTTCTTTGCGAGCTTTACGCTTTTCTGAATGTGCCAGTGCAGCATCGCGTACCCATGCACCATCTTCCCATGCTTTTTTGCGGGCATCGAGGCGTTCTTTATTGCAAGGGCCGTTTCCTTTTACAACGTTCCAGAACTCATCCCAATTGATAGGACCAAAGTCATAATGGCCACGCTCTTCATTCCACTTCAAATCCGGATCCGGTGCTTCAAGACCTATAAGCCTTGCCTGCTCTACTGTTACATCAATAAATTTCTGACGCAGTTCGTCATTTGTAAAACGTTTAATTCTCCAGCGCATGCTTTGTGCCGTATGCGGGCTGTCAGCATCGTTAGGACCAAACATCATGATAGATGGCCACCACCAACGATTGAGCGCATCCTGTGCCATTTTCTTCTGTACATCGGTACCATTTGCCAGAGTCATCATGATTTCAAACCCCTGACGCTGGTGGAAGCTCTCTTCCTTGCACACACGCACCATAGCGCGCGCATACGGGCCGTATGACGTACGGCACAGCGGTACCTGATTCATGATAGCCGCACCGTCTACCAACCAGCCTATAGCGCCTATATCGGCCCAGGTAAGCGTCGGGTAGTTGAATATAGAAGAGTATTTAGCTTTTCCGGTATGTAGCTGGTCATACATCTCATCGCGTGTGATGCCCAATGTTTCTGCAGCGCTGTACAGATACAGGCCGTGTCCGCCTTCATCCTGAACTTTTGCAAGCAATACCGCTTTGCGGCGCAGACTTGGGGCACGGGTTATCCAGTTACCCTCAGGCAACATACCTACAATCTCGCTGTGGGCATGCTGAGATATCTGGCGGATAAGTGTTTTTCGATAATCATCCGGCATCCAGTCGCGCGGTTCTATCATCACCTCATTATCTATCTTGGCATCGAAATGCTCCTGAAAAGAATGCACCGTCATTTATTAAAAATTTTAAGATTACAAAGATAACAAATAGGGGGTAAAGATGTTTACCCCCTAGCTTATATCGTTACTGTGCAAATATGAACCTCAGTGTTACCCCGGCACGTGTAGTGGTTATAGGGTAAGAGGTAGAAATGTATGGTATGCTTTGCCTGCGGTCGTAGAAGAAAATAAGTGTCAGTTTATCGCTTACTATATAGTTGATAGATGGCGATATGGTTATTACCTTTTGCCCACGTGTTATAATGCTCTGATTTTGCGCCAGATAGTTGTTTGTGCTCTTATCATCGCGCAGGCCTATGTCTACTTTTATGTTCAGGTCGTTTTTCAGTTTCTTCACACCAAACAGCTCGAAAGGAAGTACCAAGCCACGTACGCGGTAACCGGCACCAATAGTATATTCTGTACTCTTGGTTTCGCTTACCTGATAATCTATCATACTAAGGCTGGCGGTGCGCGTTTTGCGATAGTTGAAGCTAAGTGACATACCATTGCGGAAAGCGCCTTCAAACCCAAACAACGGATTTAAAGACTCTGATATGGTAATATTCGGCACCTGATAGAACGGCACAAAATTGCCCGAGTTGGAATCTATAAATGAAGGGAAACCCATGCTGAACAAATCCTGATAGTAAAGTGTAGATACAAAACTATTCATAGACATGGTACCTGTGTATGCGTGATTAATCACCAGATTATTCATCGCCTTGGCAATGAACGGTATTTTATTTAAGCCCGTATACGCCACACGCCAGTTTGGCATCGGCAAATAGTTGCGGAACGGATTGTTGCGCATATTGCTGCTTGACGGCTCAACCAACCCTATTTTGTCTACACTTTTACCGGTGTATGCTGCCAGGAAAGATGGGACTAATACATCTTGCGAATAGGCTGTATAACCTTTTTTATAAGCAGGATCATTAGGATCTGCAACACCATTACTATATGGATTGCGATCGCTAAGCCTTGTTGAAATTTGCGGCCTGTTGTCTCTGAATTGCTTGAATGCACCTTGCTCTACATCAGATTCTTTGAACAAAGTTTTCAACCCAATGAAAGACGAGCTGAAAGAACCTGTTTCATAAGGGTTATTGTGTGTGAAGGTTCCTGCACCTGTAAGTGTGGTATCCTTAAACACTTCAGAAAGTGATTTGCTGAAAGATCTGTTGATTGTTACATCTACACGGAAGTCTTTTATCGGCTCCAGCGTAGTAGTAATATTCAACGTTTGCGAATACTGTTGCTGGAACTGGCCGTTGAAAAGGCTATCGCGGCTGATGCGCCCTGCTGCTGCTTGCTGTTCAAGCCAGCTGCGTGTTGGCTGCATACCATAGATATAATCCAAGCCCGGCGCACCACTCGATGTATTCATACCAAAGAAGCGAGTACTATCCATATAACCCGGCAATGTAGAACCTGCACTTTCTGTAAAGTATACAGTAGTACGTTTTATCATGGTAAGCACCCTGCCTGCGAAGCGTTCCATATCTGTTACCTCCAGTGGCGCATTTTTGCGTTTCAGCCTTGCCAGCTTACGGTCTTTTTTCTTTTTCTCTTTATCTGCTTTCGCTTTTGCAAGCGCTTCTGCCTTTTGTACTTTATGCAATGAGTCAAGTTGTTTATCCGTCATTTTAGACGCACTCTCGGCAATGCTTGCATCTTTTTGTTTAGATGCAGTATCTGCATTAGCTACAGGCTTTCCTTTTACTTTCGGTTTCTTAGCCAGGTCTTTTTCACCTGCACCGGCACGCAAATCTTTTAATTCGTTTTTATCCTTATCGCTTTTATCCTGCGGCGTTTTCGGAGGCTTAGGCTGATTTACAGTACGCAGCCATTTGTTCTTGTTATACAGCTGAGAGAACTGCAATTCAAGATTGGCTGTTTTGCTTTGCGTGTTACCTAATGTATTACCAAGATTTTGGGCCAAACGAGATGCTGCCGTCCATGAATAAGTAGCCCCATACTGCAGACGTAGATTTGTCCAGTCTACCAACGGTAGTTTTTGCAACGGTACGTTGTATGATGCTGAAAAATCCTGCGAGTAATATGTATTGCGCCCGAACGACCATATTTTGTTCCACAACGAGTCACGCTTTTCGCTATTATCTATACGGCCATACGGTTCATCGATGCGCGAATTATTGGTAGCCCTGTAGCTGAATGAAAGTGAACGTGTGAGCTCCCACCTTGTTTCGTATATACGAGACCATGTAAAGTTTTTGTAGTAAGTAGGCTGCACACTAACAGGCCCGTCTGAAGATACATTTCGAACCAATGTTTCATTCATAATCTTATTCAGATCTGTACGGAACGTGAAGTTGGATGGCAACAGGTTGATGTTGAAATCCTTTAGCAATGCCCACCATTTAGATCTTGACTTTATAATGCGTTTGAATGGCTCTATTGGTCGCGACTTGATATTGTATGTATAACCTAAACCTATTTTGTGGTTTACCAGCTCATCTGACTGAATAATAGGATTGCGTTTGAATTGCTTGTTGTACGCATAGCTGACATCGAAGTTTTTAACACTCCAAGGCATTGGCTGCGCTGCCTGTTTTTCAGGATTGCCCAATACGCGAACATTCGACAAGTTGAAACTTGTAATTGACGTATAGTCTTGTGCTATTTTGCGCATAGAGTCGCGTTGCGCTCCATCGCGTGCAGAGTTTAATTTGTCCTTATACTTCACATCAAGATCATAAGGATCGTACTGCGGATTGCTGATATTTTCTGAATAGCCTACAAACACCGGCAGCTGTACACCCCATTTGCGCGGCATCAGCTTACCCATATTCAGATTGGTAGATGCATTATATTGATAGTAGTTATCGCGGAAACGCTGGTTGAGTTTCTGGTCTATATTACCATATCCTGCAGTGTGCATACTACCACCTAGGTTTACAGTACCTAAATCTGCTAATTGAATAGCCACTTTGCCGGATGCTGCATAACCAGCGCTTTCGTTAAGCCCTATCATGCGCAGTTCGTTAAACCAAACTTCTGTACACTTTGCCAATCCGTCATCAGACGGTGTCTGGTTTGTTTTCTTCGGATTGGTAACACCCAATAGCATGGTTTTAGAATCACCAATATTAGGATTACCAACTACAGTGATATAATTACCTTCTTTGGTAGTAACCGTATATGGTATAAATGCAGCAATGCCTTTGCTATTGCGCTCTGTTTTTGTATTTACCAGATCGTCCAGCAACAGATCCAGCCTGTTGGCTGTAGGCCAAACATCGTCTGTAGAATTGCTACCCGGTGCTGTTATCTTCAACGGCACCTGATATTCGTAATAGTTGTTTGTAAAGTCGCTACCTATACGAATGACAGCACGGAGGTCTCCGTCTTTCAAAGGTTGCTGCCCCACGCGCGACTCTGCGTGCATAAACATACGCAGCCCTTTGAACTGGCGCATATCTACGCCTACTTCTTTAAACACTGCACGTGTATCGCCATCTTTCAGATTGCACACCTGCAGCGACAAGGCCTGCTCGTTTAGCTGTACACTTTGCCCCGTGCCAACGTTAGCTACCTGGCGGTTTACACCCGGCGGTATTACATATGGTACAGGTTGGCGATCACCATTTTCTTCATAGCTAACAGATGTTACCGCAAAATCTGATTTATCCTGATCATCTTCAGGAATATATACACCCGGGTCTTGTAACGAGAACATATACCTGCGCCAATTGTTGCGGCCCAGTTCCAAACGGCCAAAGCGGAATATTACACTATCCTGAAAACCACTTAGGAACATACGCATGAAACGTATTGCGCGGAAGTCTGAGATATTACCCACTTTATTGGTAAACTCTCTTATAGGCACCTTGAACTGATACCATGTTTCAGGCTCTATATTACCGTTTGGTAGTTTTACGTTACTTACCTGCTTATTAATAAGGTAGCCCGAACCAACCTGCATGTTTGGCTTAAATTCTATACGATACTGATAATAATCCTCGCTTGTGTTCAGTGTATTATCACGGTTCAGGTCTTCAGACTCAGGTATGGTAGTACCTGCGTTTGAATACGTAGAGTTCCCCTCATTTACAGGCGAGTTGCCATGCGGATTGTTGAATTTTTTATACCTGCCAAGAATACCGGTTACATCTTTATCATACTGCTCATCGCGGAAGTATTTATAGTCATCGCCCGAAGGGTCTGTATTTACATTGTTTACAAATGCAGGGTTTGCCGTAACGGTAGATGCTACTGCCTGCAGATATTGTGAAAAGAATCCTTTTTCTTCTTCATTGTCAAGACCATCATACCCAACGTCCTGCACTGCGCGTGCCTGCACATCATTATCAAAAGAACGTGTGACCTGTTGCGTAAGCTGCGGAGAATAACCCCATACAGACTTATATAACTGTGCTACGTTTTTAGGATATGCCAATCCGTTTTCGAAGAAGCGGCGAGAATCTTTCAGTACATCTTCAGAGATGCTACCAAGGTTGATAAAAAGGTTACCACCTTCAGCACTCGGGTTGTTGATGAAAGGATCCATTACCCAGAATTCAATGAATTCTATATTTGCCTGTTCAAAGTCACTATTATCTATGGCACGCATAATGCCACCCCATTTGTCTTTCGGATTTTTGAACCTTCCATCCGGATCCAGCATGCTGGCGTCAAAGTTATACGGGCCTCGTTCGCGGGGGTAATACCCCAGATCTAATGTAGAGAGCGCCCCTTGCAATGCTGTTGTATTTTTGTTAGGGAACACATCCTGCTGTTGCACCAATCTTATATAGTGTTGGTTAGGGTCTTTTTTTATCCAATCAGGTATACCGGTGCTTGGCTCTGCCAATGTAGGCTCTATCATATACCAAGCAAGGCGCGCACGGTTGCGTCCATAGCTCAGTTTATCATTATCTTCTGCCTCAGGGAAAAGCACTTTACCACTTTTATCTGTTGCGCCGAAAGGTGTGCTGGCAAGCGCCCATGAGTTGGCAGGAAACTTCAAATCATAAGAACCACGTGTACCTTCAAAATCGTCTATATACACACTCCCTTCAGGATCCAAAGCGTTGATTTGCTTTGCGTGGCCCGGCAGCAAACCTGCAACCTCTCCCGTTACAGATATGAGCGACGGGGCTGTGGTAGAGTATATCGGAAGTTTATCAAGCATACGTGTCAGCCCTGGAGCTTCACCTTGATAATTGGCATCGATACCTATGACTGTATTCTTGATAGGGTCTTCGCCAAAAGTAGTTTTTTGTGTAAAAGGCCTTTCAGACAAACGCATGAAAGTGCTACCGATAGTCAGCTTGTTATTTACAAAATAATCGAAGCGTAAGCCGGTGAAATTTTGTTGCTGAAAACCGAATGTAGCATTGTCTTCATACTGCACGTTGATAGGTATGCCAGAATTAAGGATACCTGTATTTAAAATCTTCAACCTACCCAAACCATAGTCTATCTGATAGTCTGTATTTTCTACAAGTTTTTGTCCGCCTGCTGTTACAGATACAGAACCCTGCGGTATATTGAAGCCACCGAGGAATATTTCTGATGAAGATGATGACTTGTAAGAACCTTTGATTATGTATCGGTTGTTTTGCTGAAACTGGCGCGCGATAGTCTTTGTACTATCATATAGAATAGTATACAGGTATTTGCGTTGCAATTGTGAATTGCTACCAATTGCAGGTTTCATATCCTCGCCAAATGGCTTCAGTACCGGAAATATGATTTTACCTTGTTGTGTATTGATAGTAGTACCCTCTACAAAGTCGAAGATACCATCCGGCACGGGGTCGTTCTGAGCGTTCAGACGATCCAGATTCAGGATAGATATCAATGGAGTACCGGCTTTGTCGCCTTCAGGTATGTAGCGTTTTTCGCCACCACCAGGGTCTTGATACAGTACATTCAGCTTAAACTCGTCTTTTGAAACACCCAACCCACCCAGCGCGTACACGTTTTTCATCATCAGATTCCAGATAGGCAATGTTGGTGCGTTGGAAGTACCTTTCAGTAATTTCAGGAATAGCACGCGCTGGTCAGAAACATTGTTCTGATTATTAGGCAGTGGTGGAAGATCTTCGGCAAACTCACCCACCTGATACACTCTACCATTGTAGGTATATCGGAACGCTACTGCCAGCACATCGTCCGGGTTCAGTGTTGTATTCAACGATATATAACCCAACTGCGGGTTGAAAGAGTATTCTGAACTATTCAATTTGCGTGCTACGAGATCTGTAAAGTCTTTTGCCTGCGCCAGGCCAATAGCTTTGATAGCAGTACTTGCACCGCTTGGCGTACGCGCGGCAGGGTTTTGCTGCAGCTGAGAATAGAGTCCGTTGGTATTGTTATCGGGCAGTCCGTATGGTGCAGGCTTGGGGCCAGGCAACAGGAATGTCTGATACGGGTTGCTTTCGCCAAGATCCATAAAACCATATACTGTACGCACACCCTCTACGGCACCCGTACGGTTGGTAACCCAAACTTCTATTTTGTTGATAGTAACCTGCGAATTGATGATAGGATAGTTTTGAAGGGCCTTGTTGTAGTTGTTGTAGAAATACTGTGATAACAGGAAGTGCTTATTCTCTTCATAATCATCTGCTTTGATAGAGAATTGTTGTGTTTGCGCACCACCTTGTATTGTCATACTCTGGCGTTTAGAGCGTTGTTGTGATACAACACCCGTTACCCACAGTTTACCAAATTGTAATTGAGCTTTTAAACCAAACAAAGACTGCACACCGCTGATAAGTGTGCTGCGAAGCGGGAAGCTTACATTACCTGCTTCTATTTTCTTTATTATCTCATCTTCTTTACCTGTATACTCCAGCCTTTGTATGTTCTGATAATCGAAAGTTGCTTTTGTATTGTTGCTGATGTTCAGCTTCAGTTTATCGCCTACAGTTGCCAACAGGTTGATGTTCATCTGCATATCGAAATCGAATATGCCATACTTCTGTGCACGCTGTGGTAGTGTAGGGTTTTGAATATTCTGCCAGTTGCCACCAAATGTAATGTCTACATTACCCTGCGGGCGAACCGAGATGGTATTACCACCAAATATGCGGTCAAAAAGACCTTCGCGATACATGGTTGGCAATTGCGGTTTTTTATTGAACAAAGACAAGGCATCCATCCTTCGCTTCCAGTATGCTTCCTCGTCTTTTTTTGCCTGGTACTTCATGTACTCATCAAAAGTCATGAATCTGGGGCTACCCAGATATTTATCGCCCAGCTTATCGTTAAACTGATAGGTATTATCTTCGGGATTGTAGTCTACCGATTCTTTTACATTTTCCGGCGCCTTCAGATCTATGCTGGAAGGGGTTTTGTCTCCCAACTGGGGAGATTTATCATATATCGGAAATTTAAGGCTGGTGTCTCTGGCCGATTTTTGCTTGCCTGTAGTATCTTCTTCAGGCTCGGGCTCTTCATAGTCAATATCTATTGCATACCCACGCGCGGATGCGTTCGCTATTGCTACTGCCAGCGATATGAAAAATATTAATCTGTATCCTAAATTGCTCTTCCGCTTCAACCTTCGTTTTCTTTAGGTTTATAGCACTCGCAGTGCCTGTTTTATCAATTCTTCCACTGTTTGCTCTCCGGCATTATTTACCTTTTTCAATGCCGCCTCTGCAACTGCTTTGTTAATACCTAAGTTTATCAATGCAAATAACGCATCTTCGGCTATAGTATTGTGTGTAGTAGCCTGTATTACAGTACTATTTTTGTCAATATGCAGTTTGCCCTTCAACTCCAGAATAATGCGCTGAGCTGTTTTAGCACCGATACCTTTCACTTTTTCCAGACTCTTGCTGTCTTCTGTAGCTATTATGCGCTCCAGTTCGGCCGGTGTGAGTGATGAAAGGATGATACGTGCCGTTGTAGCACCAACACCGCTGATGCTGAGCAACATCCTGAATGTGGCTCTTTCCGTTTCGTCTGCAAAGCCATAAAGCACCCATGCATCTTCGCGCACTTGCAGATGCGTAAACAACCTGCACTTATCTAACGACTGGATTTTGGAATACGTTTGTAAGGTTATATTCACTTCATAACCAATACCATGCACTGCCATATGCAGCAGCGAGGGGGATTTGTAAGCTATATCGCCTTCTATATAAGCGTACATAGTTGACTTTCAGGGGGTGTAATTATTTTAAAAAAAGAGCGGTATGCAATACACACCGCTCTGTAAATTAAGTATATAACTTGATACTAGAACCACCAAGGTATCTTATTACTGTTGAATTTATATATCAACATCAATGATACAGTAGAATAACTGTCTTTGTTTTCTTTATTGCCGCGTGGTGTCCAAGATTGTTGCTTAGCACCTGGCTGAATTGCCCAAGACTTATCATACATTTCTTTAGCAACTGCAGCTTTTTCGGGGCTCAGGTAGTTTTCCAGATAAGAATCGCTTACATAGTCGCCACTTACATTATCCAACCTGTCTGTAAATGTAAAGCGGTACAGGTATTCTATACCCCAAGACATTTTTTCATTGATATCGAAACGCAGACCCAGACCTACCGGCACGTTCATTTGCCAGAATTTAGTCTTCATTGCATAAGTTGGTGTAGCTTTTTCATATTCAAAGCCTTCACCTTCCAGATGCAGGTCTCCTACATATACCCATTTCTGCGCGCCTGTAGTTCTGTCAATATAAGTACTGAATGGCTTATAGTGGAATACGCCAACACCCGCTGTAAGGTAAGGCTGCCAACGGCGCGTAGCAGAATGTGTTTCTGAATTGCTGCGGAACGGGAAGAATTCAAGCTGGAAAGTACCTTCCCATATATTTGACTTCACATCCTGATTGCGCAGGTAGCGTTGAAAAGCATCGGCCTCTACAGAAGATGCAGTTTTTGCCTTCTTCTCATTCCATGCATCAGTAGCGTAGAGCGTACCGTAGTTAACGCCCAAACGCATAGCCAGCATAGGATGCGCGGTAAAACGGCCAAACATACCACCCATAAAAGTCGGGTGATTGAAATACTTACCGTTATTGTAATGGTCTAATACTTTAAGCGTACCTACATCGCCCCAAAGGTCAGCCATGCCGAAGTTTACACCCATAGAAAAGCCGGGATGTTCTACATACTCTCTAGGTATTGCAGGTTGTGCATTAACAGAAAGTGCGGCAGCGCTAACGCAAAAGGCTAAAAGGCTACGGACAAGTTTTTTCCGCATTTTACTCTGGTTTTAGCGATGAAGATAATAAAATTATTTTCCTTTAAAAATAGCTTTTCTTTTTTCTATGAAAGCGCCGGTACCTTCTTTCATGTCTTCGGTACTGAAACATTCGCCGAAACGCTTGATTTCATTGGCAAATCCGTCTTTTTCACCCTTCGCTGCGTCGTTAACACAAGCTATAACTTTTGCTACGGCAACAGGCGCTTTTGTATGAATTTTTTGTAATATTTCCTTGGTTTTGCCCAAAAGCTCTGCCAATGGGGTTACATGGTTTACCAAACCCAGTGCTTTTGCCTCGTCTGCACCAATCATATCAGCCGTCATCATCAGCTCCATAGATTTGCCTTTGCCTATCAGCTGCGTAAGGCGTTGTGTACCACCATAACCAGGTATCAGACCCAGATTTACTTCCGGTTGGCCGAATTTTGCGTTTTCGCTGGCCAGACGGAAGTGGCAAGACATTGCCAGCTCGCAACCACCACCCAATGCAAAACCGTTAACGGCTGCAACGATAGGCTTAGGGCTGTTTTCTATTTTATCGAAAACATTATCCTGACCTTTCTTAGCCAAAGCCTCGCCACCAGCAGCATCCAGGCTTGTAAACTCTGTAATATCTGCACCTGCAACAAATGCTTTTTCGCCTGCACCAGTCAGTATAGCACTTTTAATTTCAGGGTTGCTGTATACCTCGTCCAATACTTTGCCCAGTTCTTCAATTACGTCTTTGTTCAGAGCGTTCAGTTTGTCCGGACGGTTGATAGTAATAACCAGTGTGCCGTCTTGCAGGTCTGTCAATAATGTTTGGTACATAAAATAATGTGCTGAAAAGTTTAAATCTGTCTTCGTTTATTAGAAAAGTTCGGCGCGGTGTTCTTTCACCCAGCCTGTAATATAATCTGCTATTTCGTGTGTGGGTGCGCCCGGGGCAAAAAGCTTACCTACGCCCATTGTATTAAGGCTATGCATATCCTCTTCGGGGATGATACCGCCACCCGTCAGCAATACATTGCCCAGTCCGTTTGCCTTCATCAGTTCCAGTACTTTCGGGAAAACGGTATTGTGCGCACCGCTGAGAATGCTGATACCAATAGCATCTACGTCTTCCTGCAATGCAGTATTGACAACCATTTCGGGGGTTTGGCGCAGGCCTGTGTATATCACTTCCATACCTGCATCGCGCAGTGCGGTTGCTATTACTTTCGCGCCGCGGTCGTGGCCGTCGAGGCCCACTTTGGCTACCAATACACGTACCGGACGCTTCAAACTATCTGTCATATTCCAATTAAAAAGCGGGTAAAAGTAATAAATGGCGGGGATTTTACTATGTTCTTTTTCGGTTAAGAGGTATGGATAATAGTATTTGTATATATCACGCTTTTTTCTCTAAGCAAAATGCATTGATAAAGGCAAAATCTAACAACACGTATTTAAATTATCTTTGCAGCCTTATGAGCGAAGAAAAAAGCCTTAATTTTTTAGAAGAGATTATTGAGCAACACCTTGCAGAAGGAAAGTATAAAGAAATACATACGCGTTTTCCGCCGGAACCGAATGGCTACCTGCATATAGGCCATGCTTCGTCTATATGCCTCAACTTCGGGCTGGCAAAGAAATATAACGGCAAGGTCAATCTGCGCTTCGACGATACCAACCCCGTAACAGAGGATACCGAATACGTAGACAGCATTAAGTACGATATTAAATGGCTGAGCGATGCCATTGGCAAAACATGGGACAATGAGCTGTATGCATCAGACTATTTCGATACGCTGTATGGCTATGCCGTACGCCTGATAGAAAAAGGCTTTGCGTATGTAGATGACAGCACTGCAGAAGAAATAGCTGCTACAAAAGGAGATACTGTAAAGCCGGGCATCAACAGTCCGTACAGAGACAGAAGCGTTGAGGAAAACCTGCAACTGTTTGCCGATATGAAAGCAGGCAAATATGCGGATGGAGAAAAAGTATTGCGTGCCAAAATAGACATGGCGCATCCTAACCTGCTGCTGCGCGATCCTATCATGTACCGCATCAAACATGCACACCATCACCGCACGGGCGACAAGTGGTGCCTGTACCCGATGTACGATTTTGCACACGGGCAGAGTGATAGTATAGAGAACATTACACACAGTATTTGTACACTTGAGTTCATACACCACCGTCCGCTGTACGATTGGTTTATAGAGAAGCTGGGCATCTTCCCTTCTCATCAGTACGAGTTTGCACGCCGCAACCTTACCTACACGGTAATGAGCAAACGCAAACTGCTGCAACTGGTAAATGAAAACCACGTAACAGGCTGGGACGACCCGCGTATGCCTACCATCAGCGGTATGCGCCGTCGTGGGTACCCTGCACAGTCTATCGTCAACTTCTGCGATACGATAGGCATTGCAAAACGTGAAAATATTGTAGACATCAGCGTGCTGGAATTTCATGTACGCGAACAACTGAATAAGACATCTAACCGTGTGATGGCTGTGCTGGATCCTGTGAAGCTGGTTATTACCAACTATCCCGAAGGACAGACAGAAGAACTGGATGCAGAAAATAATCCTGAAGACCCGAACGGTGGCACACGCAAAATGCCTTTCAGCCGCGAGGTGTGGATAGAGCGCGAAGATTTTATGGAAGAACCACCGAAGAAATTCTTCCGTCTGGGCCCGGGTTTGATGGTGCGACTGAAAGGTGCATACATTGTAAAATGCGAAGGCTTTAAGAAAGATGATGCAGGCAATGTAACAGAGATACATTGTACGTACATACCTGAAAGTAAAAGCGGCAGCGACACAAGTGGCATACACGTAAAAGGTACCATCCATTGGGTGAATGTAGCTACTGCAAAAACAGCAGAGGTGCGCCTGTACGACCGCTTGTTTAAAGTAGAAGACCCATCGAGCGAAGAAGGTGATTTTAAAGATTACATCAACGAAAACTCTTTGGATGTGCTGCCCAATGTGTACATAGAACCTGCACTGGCCAATGTGAAGGAAGGCGAGCACTTCCAGTTTTTGCGCAAAGGCTATTTCTGTGTAGACAAAGAAAGTACGCCTGATAAACTGATATTCAACCGCACAGTGGGATTGAAAGATACATGGGCGAAAGAAGCAAAGAAAGGATAACCCCTTATCCCATAAATGGGACTTATAAAAATAGAATCATGGTACGTATAGATAACATAGATGAAACAATTGCTACGCTGAATAAACTGAGTGAAGATACTGCACCACAGTTTGGCAGCATGACATCGCAGCATATGGTTGAGCACCTGACGATGACCATACGTGCATCGAGCGGAAAAATGAATATAGAACAACGCAGCACACCGGAAGAAGCTGCTGCAGCAAAGCAGGCGCTCATCTATACAGACATGCAGATAAAGCAAGGTGTAAAAAGCCCGCTGATAGGCGAAGGACTGCCACCATATGTAAATGCAAGTCTGCAAGATGCCATCAGTGAACTGCAGACAGAGCTGCAACATTTTGCAAGCTACTATGCTGCCAACCCAAGTGCTACACACATACAGCCTAGGTTGGGCGCACTAAAGCATGATGAGTGGATCATCTTCCACGGAAAGCATTTTACACACCATTTCAAACAATTCGGACTGATATAAAAGAAAACGCCCCGCAGATTGCTGGGCGTTTTCTTTATTAGAATATTGTGATTGATTACTTAGCTGCCACAACACTTATCTCTACCTTCACACCTTTTGGCAAGCCTGCAACTTGTACTGTTTCGCGCGCAGGCGGGTTTTCTGTAAAATAGCTACCGTATACTTCGTTTACCTGTGCAAACTGGCCCATATCCATCAGGAAGATGGTGCTTTTCAGCACATTGCTGAAATCCATACCCGCCTCTGTAAGGATGGCTTTCAGGTTTTCCATTACCAGTTTGGTTTCTGTCTGTATATCGCCTGTGTACAGCTCGCCCGTTTTAGAGTCTATGGCTATCTGGCCCGATACGAAAAGCATATTGCCGAACTGAACCGCCTGATTGTATGGCCCGATAGGGGCAGGTGCATTATCTGTACGAATGATTTTCTTTTCCATGCTGTAAATGTAATACACTCCTTACATTTGCAGCGATTTTAATGGCATACATCTTACACATAGATACATCGGGCGATGCTGGCATCGTAGCCATCAGCAAGGATGGCGTGGTAACCACACAACTTGAAAATGCAGATACGCGCAACCATGCTGCGAGCATCAACCTGCACATAGAAAAAGCCCTGCAGGATAGCGGTATTACGATGGCCCAACTGGACGCTGTTGCGGTATGTGGCGGCCCGGGTTCTTATACAGGACTGCGTATAGGACTGGCTACTGCAAAAGGCATCTGCTACCTGCTGGATAAGCCACTGATGATGCACCACAAACTGCAATTACTGGCGCTAAAAAGCATTCATACACATAAAAATGAATATGAGCATTATATCAGCATCCTGAACGCGAGAGAGGGAGAATACTATTTTGCGTCATATAACAGTGAAAAAGATACAATAAACGAGCCTCAGCACATACTGACTTCAGACCTGGAAACGGTTTTTAGCAAGCTATCGGACAAAAGCCTTGTGTGTGGAGATATTAATGAGGCACTGAAAACGACAATCAGTACTCAAACAATTGATTTTCAGGAAGATAACCGTGTAGATGCCGCTACATGGGCGGTTTATGCAAAGGAACAATATAATTGTAATGGTTTTGTCAATTTAGCCAATTCAGAACCCTTCTATTTAAAACAAGTTTATACACATAAACCAAAGAATATCAATTGATTAAAACCACATATTCAAAAATTAAATAACTTTTTAACGGTGGTTTAACACATTTCTATAATATGGTTTTGGTTCATATAGCAGAATGGTGTATGTTTGCACCCCGTAAAAATGGTGGTAAATAGAGGCCGCCACATTACTTAGTTACTCTTTTTTTATACATAAAATCAATTTGTAAATGGAAACGACTATGTCAGCTAATACGCTGGTTATTCGCAAAGATGAAGGTTCGAACGAACAGATTAAGTTGGATTATTTAGCGGTTAAGAGTGCAGCAATGACCCTGAGGGCCATCAACCACAAATTGCGTCAGCAAATCGTAAAATTGCTGGAAGAAAACAGACGTATGAATGTTACTGATATTTACGTGAAATTGCGCCTGGAGCAGTCGGTAGCATCTCAACACCTCGCTATCCTGCGTCGTGCTAATATCGTTATCACAGAGCGTGATGGTAAATTCATCCACTATGCACTGAACCATACTCGTATAGCTCACGTTGCTAAGTTTGTAAACGAACTGGTAAACGCTGAAGAAGCATAATTTTAACCACAGGTTAAAAAAGAAAAGCCCCGATAATAATCGGGGCTTTTTTAATGCTATAGAGGTTCACTCAAGAATAAGTCAACCAATCAACTATTCTTTATCTTATTCCACGTATCGTACAGACTTTCCTGTGTGGGGCGGTTGGCAGGCAGCTCGGTTAATGGTTCGCAGGGTTGCAGGGTTTCGTACAGATCCTTCGGCAAGCTCTGATATAGCTGCGTGCCTTTGGTCTTCCAACCAATCATATCATCACTCACCTCTTTGATTATCTTGCCGGGATTGCCCACTACAAGGCTGCGGCGGGGTATTTTGGTATTGGCAGCAATAAAAGACAATGCACCAATGATGCATTCATCGCCAATTTCTACCTCGTCCATAATAACGCTGTTCATACCCACCAGTACATTTTTGCCAATGGTAGCCCCATGTATAATGGCACCGTGGCCTATATGAGCGCCTTCCTTCAGCAATACGGTAACACCGGGAAACATATGGATGGTACAGTTTTCCTGCACATTGCAACCGTCTTCTATCACTATGCCACCCCAATCGCCACGCAGGGCAGCACCGGGGCCTATATATACATCTTTTCCTATAATAACATTGCCCGTAACAGCCGCCTGCGGATGCACATAAGCACTCGGGTGCACTATAGGAACAAAACCTTTGAATGAATAGAACATGATTCAAAAATAATCTATCAACGTAACTTTAATACATGAATCTTGACCCAAAACACATTAAGAGCAAAATCATTTTAATGATTAACGCTGATTATACACTCAATGAAGTTCGAACATTCTTTATCGAGCTGAAAGAAAAAGGGATAACTAAAGAATTAATCTATCAATTACTTGAAGACATTCGAAATGAGAACAGTGTTAACAATAATGAAGATTTTATACTGGAACTTATGGACGTTGCTTCAGATTACTGCCCAAAGCCTTTGAGGGTATGGGAATAGACTTACGGCACCGGGTCATACCCGCTCTTGCCCCATGGATGGCAGGATAAAAAACGCTTCACCGCCATGCGGCCACCCTTCCAGGGTCCGTATTTTTTGATGGCTTCCAACCCGTATGCACTACAGCTGGGTGTATATCGGCATTTAGCCCCTAAAAGCGGCGAAATAAAGGCCTGATAGAACCTTATGAGCCATGTGAACAGTATGGAGAAGAAACGTCTGATAAATCAAAAATAAGGAGGGAAATCTAAATTCTATGGTAATACCTGCTTTGCTGCAGTTTCCTGCAGGGCTGCTATACCTTTTTGTACGGCCGCCTGTACAGTGGTAAAGTCCGGCATTTCTGCACCTGTGTATACCAGAAACACATGCAGCTGCACACTAGCAGGCATTGCGGCATACAGGCTATGCTTATTGAGCCTCCACGCCTCGCGCAGCAGGCGGGCAATACGATGCCTGTGTACCGATTTCCTGAATTTCTTCTTCGGTACTGTAAACCCCGCCAATACAGGCGATGTTTCTGCGGCGCTGCGCGGCACCATGGTATAAATGAACTTTACCGGAAAAAAAGAATACGCTTTCCCTGTACGGAAAAGCGTATCAATATGTTGCTCGCGCTTCAGCCGCTCGTATGCTTTTAAAGTATTACGAATGGCAGTTGAGTTTTTAACTGTTATTACTTAACGCGGCGCTCGTCAGAAACTGTCAGTTTATGGCGACCTTTTGCACGGCGAGAAGCCAATACTTTACGGCCATTTGCACTTTCCATACGCTTGCGGAAACCATGTACTGATTTACGACGGCGGCGGCTTGGTTGATACGTACGTTTCATAATCTATACTTTAAAGTCCTGCACACGCAGGCATCACATTTTTTAAAATTAAGGATTGCAAAGGTAACGGTTAAATTCTACCCTGCCAAATAAGTTTGTGGTTTTTTTGCATAAAACAGCCCTGTAATCGATTACAGGGCTATTATATGCAATATATTATTATTTACCCGCCGGCATATTCAGGCCTTTGCGTATTTCTTTTGCAGTGCTGTTACTTGCATCTATAGCTTCTATTTTCTGTACAAGGTCCATTGTTTTAGCCTTGTCTTTTTTATTGTAGTTATAGATTGCCAGATACTGGTATGCCTGCATCAGGTCGTTTGATTTGCGTGTGTAGGTAGAAGGCACTTCCATTTCCAACCACTTGGTATAGTATGGTACAGCCAGTCCTTGTGTTGCATCATTATCTATTGCTGCAGCAGCGCGTCCGCTCCAGTAATGACCTGAAGGTTCAGCAGGGAATTTTTCTGTCATGGCTACAAAGCTCTTCTGCGCATTTTCATAATCTCTGCCAAAGTATTTTGTAAAGCCTGCATAGAAATAGTCGGTAACTGTTGCAGAACCCGGTAATTCATTTATAATCTTGTCATACCATTTAGATGCTGCCATCCATTCTTTACCTTCTCTCAGTGCTTCACCGTTTTCGCGGTATGGCACAAGCTTGCTGGTAGCTGTATCTGCATCAATTGCTTTTTGCAGGTACATATCAGCCTCAGATGTCTGGCTGTTTTGCAACAATATTTTAGCAAACATCCTGTAGTCGCCCGGGCGATTTTTGGTAGCATCTTGTTTTTCAAAGTATGTGCGTGCGTTCTTCAGCGCATTTACAGAATCTTTCAGTTCGTATTGGCTGAATGCAAGGATACCATAGAAACGTGTTTCAGGTTTTGTATTAATAAGCTCCTGTGCTTTTGCAGCTGCATTTTTATAGTCTTTAGAAAGATACAGTACGTCCATGTATTTTTCTGTAACTATCGGAGAAGGGTCGGCCAATTTTACATATTCTTCAATATGCTTTTTAGCCAAATCGTATTTACCTACATAAGTATATGCATTTGCCAGATCGCGATAAGGCAACGGATTTGCAGGGTCTGCTTCTTTAGCTTTTTCCCAATTTTCCAAAGCCAGTTTGTATGTCTTAGCATCGTACCAGAGTTTGCCAATACGAGAATATGCCAGTGAATTTTTAGGATCTTTTTCTACAACTTTTTCATAGTTATTCATAGCCTCGCCACCACCACCACTCGGTAATTTCTGGTATGCATCAGCCATAGATATACGCATATCTATATTGTCATAGTTCGCCAATGCTGCTTTGTACCAGTTTATGGCTTGCTGTGCATCACCGCCATTGGTATATGTAACAGCATCTGCTGCATATTTCAGTTGTTCCCACTCTTTCTTCTTGGCTTTGCCGGCAAGTTCTGTAGCAGCTTTCATGCCTTCTTCAACCTTGCCTTCAGCAAACAATACACGAGCCAGGCCACTTGTATTGGCATAGCTGTTTGGTTGTTTCAGGAATATATTGCGTGCAGCATCTTTATTTCCCATCTGCAATTCAGCAAGGCCCAGATAGTAGTTTGCAAGTGGGTTGGTACCCGCAAGCGGCTCAAGCGTTTTCTTTGCAGTCTGGTAACGCTCGTAGTTATACATCTTAATACCTTCTTCCAATGTCTGCGCCTTCACACTTGCAGTAAGTGTTACTGCTGCAGCCATCATTACTATCGAATGTTTCATTTTCATTTTTGTACTATTTATTGTACAGTAGTTACAATATTTATTATTCGTTCAGATTATTTACTGTTGTTTACCTGTGCCTGCCTGAAGATGATATTACTTCTCAGCGGGAACAGCCTTGCTTGTTTAAATATCAACTGGCCGCGTTCTTTTGCCAGAAAGTTGGCAACACCTGTAGCCAAGCCCGGGTATGTTTCGCGGTGGATGAAGTACAGGTTGCGTGTCAGCGGGTACCAATCGGGCGCTATATATGCCTGATATGGTTTGTATTCTTTCAGCAGGCTATCGTGTACTATTGCTGCTACTTTTACATCTTTGATAAATGCCAACCCTTCAGGGTCGTTATAGTCGCTTACATAGCTTACGCCTACAAAACCTATCGCATCGGGGTTGTTGGCCACGTATTTTATAACACTATCATTGCCCTTTGCAGCAAATACGTTTGCACCAAGTTTTTGGCCCGGTATCAGCGAGTCTGTAACATATCGCAATGTGCTTGAACCCTGATTGTCGAATACCACTGTGTATTTCTTCTTATACACGCCTGTCAGTATACCTTTCAATTGGCTTTCGCTCAGTACCGTATCACCTGATGCATTGTTGAATATAACAGCAACAGCATCTTTGGCAACCGCCAGCGATGTTGGCACCACTTTCTTGTCTTCCAGCATTTTCTTCTCATCAGTAGTCAGCTCGCGTGTTACCAATATCAGTTTCGCCTTATCGTTCAGAAAGTCTTTAATACACTCCGCTTCCGGTTTGTAGTGCACATTTACATGCGCCTCAGGAAAGCTGCTATCGAATACGCGCATCTGCTGCTCTACTATCGGCCTGTAGGTTTCGTCTACAGAAATATCGATAGTACCGCTGCTGAGCGTATCTGTCGGCTGCTTGGTTTTATCTTCTCCGCAAGATGCGGCAAAGACAACCAGACCGGCACAGAGCACTATATTCTTCAAAGCATTTGTCATGGACTGCAATTTTACTCAATATTCTAAAAAAACGTATGAATACTCTTTATGTTGTAACATTAATTTAACAGCACTGTCAGCACAGTGTAAATTATTGTCTGCCGCGCTTTCTGAGCCTGATGTCTGTGATACCCCTCCATATACGGAACAGCCCATAAAACAGCATTAGCGCACCCAATGTATAAGCCATGCCTTTGGGCAATTCCATAGCACCGAATGCTTGCAGATAAAACAACAAAAAGCTGATAATCAGATAGAAAACACCCATACCTATGTGCATAGTAGCCCTGAATGCAGAATATGCGGAACTGCTTTCGTTGCGCTCTTCGAAGTTCATATCCTTTTCTTATTAATTGAGGTGCAAAATTAGTTTAATATTATTGCAGAACATCAGCATTTGCCTATAATTCTGCCTTTAATATAAGAGAAGCAAAAATCGCAGCAATCCATAAAGGCGGGGAGCATTTTAACGAAACATTCAGGATAGGGTATAAAAAGAAAAAGAGACTGTGCAAAACAGTCTCTTTTTTGGATTCGCTAAGTTCAAATTATTTTTTCTTAGCGGCTGCCTTTTTAGGGGCTGCGTTTGCTTTTGGAGCAGCTTTCTTAGGAGCCGCTTTTTTTGCAGCAGCTTTCTTAGGAGCCGCTTTTTTTGCAG